>Ga0193951_1000205_pt1 | contig 27601 bp, 20 predicted proteins | sample BB_2_MG_FD_140370 | JGI IMG/M metagenome (GOLD analysis project Ga0193951, IMG submission 140370) | Microbial mat bacterial communities from the Broadkill River, Lewes, Delaware, United States - BB_2_MG | ecosystem: Environmental > Aquatic > Freshwater > River > Microbial mats | place: USA...
TGGCACGTCAACAGGTTTAGTTGCTGTAATCACATAAGGCTTATAGTTATCGTCAATATCATTCGCTATATTGGTAAAATTATTGCCAAAAGCATCACCAAATAATATGTTTGATAAAATAAACTCACCTTCACCATTACTTAATACATTAAAGTTGATGCTAGCTAATACAAAGCTGCTTAAACCGTCTTGCGCTGTAAAAAGGTCGATTGATTGAGCGAAACTTAATTCGTTAATCGTTAAGCTATTTGTTTCTGTATCAATGGTTTGAAAAGAAGCAAAAGATGGGTCAACATCAAGTAAATTGCCAAAACTGGTTGAAGAATACTCAATTAAATCGTTACTCCAAGCGAACGAAAATTCAAATGATGCGAGTAACTTTTGAAAGCCTAAAGAATCGTCTTCAATATCAGTAAAGATAAAGTCGGCCGTTAATGTGTCACCCACTTGATAGCTATCTTGGTTTAAGTCGATGGTTAGTAAGGTTGCTTTACTACTTAACGAAACGAAAAGCATGGTTAGTAATAGTATTGTTTTTTTCATGATAATTTCCTGTATATTTTTTAATTAAGTTAATTGTTATTCTGCAGCGCAGCGTGAACGTGTACATAAAGACATAAGTGCTCTTACATCAAGACTATTAACAACATTGTCGTTATTGAAGTCATACTGGATATTACTTGCTGCACCGCTTCTAATCATGCTCAAAAATTGATTGATATCATTGATATCGATGTCATTATCGCCATCAAAATCACCGGCTAACTCAACTTGACTAGTTAAATTAAGCGAAATAATAACAGGATCATGATCTGAAGAGCGGTAAGCATCTTCAGCGAAGTATGTTGATAGTTGCTCAGATGATTTATATTCGGTGTTATAATCGAAAATTGCTGGCTCATCAGCATTGATATGCCAAACAGTAGTGTCAGCCACTTGGCTTGCTAATTCGCTACTTGCTAGAGCATGATCTAGGTAGCCAATTTCTCCGCCAAAGCTATAAGAATATCCAGCAGATCCCATATGCTCAGCCACTAGGTTTTGGTATCCTTTAGCGGTTATCGCGTTGATCGGATCTTCTTTACCGTAAGCATTTAAATCACCGATAATAAGGAAGTCATTATCTGTTGAACCCGTTGGATTAGTACTTAACCAGTCTACTAAGGCACTACCTGCTTGTGTTCTTAATTCATTCCAACAGCCTTGACCATCACCGTTATCAAGGTTATTTCCTGAGGCACTGCCACAACTGCCTTTTGACTTAAAGTGATTTACTGCAATAGTTAAGGCTTCATCAGTTGAAATTTCTTTGAAAGTTTGTACCAGTGGTTGACGGTTACCGAAATCAAATGGGCTATCATCTGTAGTGATTGCATCACCAACTAATGCTACCGTTGCTGGTTTATAAATTAAACCTACAGTAATTGCATCTTCACCAATACCAGCTTGATTCATACGAACGTAGTTATATGTACCTTCGCCTAATTGATTATTTAGCTGTTGTACAAGCTCAGCAATAGCACTATTACTTTCAAAGCCATCATTCTCAATCTCCATTAGACCTACAATATCAGCATTAATATCAGCTAACGCCGAGACTATTTTGCTACTTTGACGAACAAATTCTTCTAAAGTATCAGCACCTCGTTCTGTAGGGAAACCCTCACCAGTACCGTCGCCATTAAAGTAATTTAACACGTTAAAACTTGCTACTTTTAAAGTACCAGTATTTGCAATTTCAGGTTGTGATGTTCTAGCATTACTATTAATAAACTGTGGTGTAATTGTAGGTAAAACACGATACTCACTGAAACTATAATCAATAATACCGGTTAAATCAGAAACTGAATCACCTAAACGTAAAGTATTTTGATAGGTTAATCCAGGTGCCGGAAATGGTACATTATCAGGGTTTTGAGCATTATTGATATCATCTAACGTGATACGGTTTCGGCTATTCTTGTCGGCTAAATTGATAGCTTGCTCACTTCCTGCATCATAGATGTTGGTAGGAATAATTAAGCGTCCATTAGACAAAGTTAATTGACCGTATCTACCTAAATAATATGTATCACTTACTTTTAGCGTTTCAGGGAAGGTAACCAGCATGCCTTCTACTGTTTCCCAGTAGCTAATAGCTGATACTGGTAAAGATACTGAAGTTGTTAATACAGGTTCACCTACGCCACAATCAATAAAGTCAGATGTTGCAGTTAATTGCGTACGGTCATAGCTTTCAGTGACACTGCCATTAACTCTTACTTTATTACCTACTGTTGGGAAGTTACTAATGCCGTTAAAGTAAACAAAAATAGCTTCAGAAGTCATAGGATCATTATCGTTGTCGCTTGCTTCTTCTTGAACAAAGTAACCTGAAGAGTCTTGTAATACCGAAGTAACAGTACCTTCAATAGTTTTTATTTGGCCAGTAAATGGAGATTCACTACTCGTTCCTTGAATGCTACTAATGAGATCTGCGTTATCTCCGCACATTCCTATTACAGGTTCTTCAATTGGATCTGTTGGATCTGTCGGATCGGTAGGATCTGTTGGGCCAGTATTAGATAAATGAGAGCCTAAATTTGTAAAAGTATCTTTAGCGTGTACATCCCATTGTGCCGTTGTTACGAATTCATCTGTGCGATCCGTATCACCAGATGTTATAGAAGATGAGCGTACTAGGGTAGTATCTTTGCCCCAATTTTCTTTAACACCATAAATACCAACTGTATCGATAATATTATTGCCATGAACAAGTTCGATGTAGTCGTCACCGTTAAAATTAATAGCACTAACAAAATGATCAATGTAAGGTACTAAAGCACTATCATCAGTGATTTGAGAAGAACCCAGTACTACCACATCTTTTGCTAATAATTCACCCGTTAATGTGTAGCTACTTGTTGCTGTTGTACTACCATTTGAATAAAGTTTGAATTGATAATCTGTTAACGAAATCGTTGAATCAGTTGGGTTATAAATCTCAACTGCTTTATTAAAGCTAGAGCCTTCTACGTATTCAGAGAAAAAGAGGTTATTAGTTGGCACTGTTGGCTCAACTGGGTCTACTGGATCAATAGGGTCAACAGGGTCTACCGGCTCAACATCTGAGCATGATGTACCATAAATGATTGAAATCCATTCTGGGTTGTCGATAAACGGGTTACGATTTCCTTGAAATTCATAAATTTTGTTATTTCGGTTAATTTCAAATTCATCAACAGGATCGGCATCACTCCATGATAAAAGAGTGCATAATTTACCTAACTTTGGTTCACCAGTAGTCGTTAATGTTTCGCTAACTTGTAAATCAGGTGTGATAGAGTCTAAACCTGCATAACGCATATCCATATATAAAACGATACGAGCTACATCACCTTTTACTGCATCCCTTGGTTCAAAAGAATCATCATCAACACGGTTTTCTGGTGATTCAGCTAAAGCAGAGTCACTATTATCAAAATCTAAATTACCTCTTGATGCGTTAACCGATATATCAGTAGGTCTTAAATGATGAATATCTGAATAGGCAAGTGCACTAGAGCTTGGGAAGCCATGACTTTTTGCCCAAACATGTTCGCGATTCCAGTTATCAGGGTTTGTAGATTGTGAGCCACTACCATTTGAATGTTTTGCTTTTGAAATGCCACGATAAAATAAAATAACATTATCAGCATTTAACGGATCTTCATCCGTTACTGTCAACGCTGTCCATGCTTCTGAATAAGTGAGTTGTTTGTGGTTGGTTGAAATTACTTCATTGATGTTCGTTCTAATAATATCAACACTTTGTTCTGAATTTATTGCGCTGATAACTGGCGCATAATAAGTAGCAGCATCAAAATCTGCAGCATTTTCTATTTTGCTTAAGTCAGGACAATTAAAGCAGGCGTTCGTAATGATAGTAGTATCGTTGTCATCGTTGCTAGCTTCATCATCAACCCCTGAGGTAACTAATACATTATCTAACCTGATGTATTCAGCAGCAGAATTATTCGACATAGATACTTTTAATTGTAGAGTACTGCCTTCAGGAATTGCTTGTGTAATTTCAGCTGAGGTAAAGTCGTCAGTTAATGTATGATTATCATCACCATTGCCTTGCCAATTTTCTATTTTGACAAAGGGAGAATTATCTAATGAGTATGAAAGGTCAAAAAAGTCTGCTGATTCTAGCGTTCCATCTTCTTCAGCCAATACGGATATATTTATATCACGTTTGCCTTCAATATTAATAGGCTCTGATAACCAGTCTACTGTCCCGTCAACATCTCTAGCCTCAAGTTTGCCATTGGTGACTTTAAACCAGTCACTATCATCTGCTAAATCTGCATTACTTACATCGATTGACCAGCGCGTAACATCATTCATATTAAGCGTATCAAAAATGGCACCTTTAGTGTCTAATGCTATGTCATTAAAGTCTTCTGCCCATAATGTTTCAGCACTTAACGCACTGTGGGTGACAAAGCTTGATGCAACGCAGAGGGCTATCAAGCTTAAATTTATTGTACCAGAGCCGAGAAGTCGACTTGTTTTTACCTTATTCGTTATCATTTAATATCTCCAAGTGTGTAATCATTATTTTTAAAAACTAACCTGATTTTGAACCTTAAATGTTACATTAATGTTAAAAAACAGTAAGAATATGATTAAAGTTGACCAGATAGTCAATAGATAACGCTTAAATCATTACTTTTAATGATTTATAATAGTTTTTATTTCAACCATCGACTCTTTAGGTTTCAACATTACCATGATAGAAATAACTAACTTTAAGCATGACAACCTCAGTATTAAACAATGGAAAATGACTGAGAATGAAACTTGGTGTGTATTGGGAAGAAATGGCTCTGGCAAAGAGTACCTTGATCAATTATTAACTGGAGAATTATTTGATTACTCAGTCGATCATTTTCACTTACCTAAGTCGAATAAAGTTGGAATTGTTTCTTTTGAAGCACAACAAGTTATATATGAAAATGAATTAAAAATGGATGCGACCGATTTTAATGATAGTAATGATATTGGTACGCAAGCGAAAAACTTTCTTCCTCAAGACAAGTTAACTGACCCATTAATCGCTCAATTTGGTTTAGAACATAAATTAGAAAGTGGTTATCGACAACTTAGTACTGGGGAAGGGCGAAAGTTACTTATTTTACAAGCAATACTTAGTGGTGTGGATTTACTGGTATGTGATAACCCATTTGACAGTTTAGATGAAGCTTCATGTGACGCTTTATCAACAATATTAGCATTATTACCACAACAAAATATTAATGTATTACTAATTTTAAGTAATCGTCAAGACATTCCTACCTGGTGCCAGAAAGTTGCTTTTATTGAACGAGGACAACTTGATGTTATAGGCGAATTTGACAATGAAGAAACAAAACGTCAATTAGATGCGTTGCTTACACCGAAACCTGATAACCTTGAATGGCCACCATCGATTAAGTCATTGTCTGACTATGAACACCCATACATAGTTAAATTAACTAATGGTAAAGTACATTATGGTGGCGTTAATGTATTTGAAAACTTAGACGTTACGATAAAGCCCTTACAGCATACTTTAATAACAGGTAAAAATGGTAGCGGAAAATCAACATTAATGCAGCTTATAACGGGTGATTGTACACAGTGTTATAGCAATGATATTGAAGTGTTAGGCTTTAAACGTGGCTCAGGTGAAAGTATCTGGCAACTAAAAGAACATATGGGCATTGTTAGTTCAGAGTTTCATCGGCAATATCGAGTAAAAGGAGAGCTCTTAACTGTAGTTTTATCCGGTTTTTTTGATTCTGTAGGTTTATATCAAAAACCGGAGAACTACCAGATTGATATAGCTCGAAAGTGGCTGGATATGGTGGGGTTATTGTCATGTCAGCATGCTATGTTTCAAGAGTTAAGTTATGGTGAACAGCGATTAGCTTTAATTGCTAGGGCGCTTGTGAAATCACCTTATTTATTAATATTAGATGAGCCGACACAAGGTTTAGATGAAATTAATCGCCATCGAGTACTTAACTTTTTAGAAATATTGGTCCAACAAAAACATAGTACTTTAATATTAGTGAGCCATCGAAAAGATGAGCATTTACCTATCTTTACACAGCATATCAGGTTATAAATCTTTCAGTTATTAGGCGATTACTATCAGATAATCTCAAGTTATATTAATAGATTTATTAATATAACTTGTAAACTGGTATGCTTTGTGTATAATGCGCATCCTCGATGAAGGGATGTTGATTCTACTGATTACTATATATTTTTATATCGCAGTAAAGTCGACAAAATGATAGATAACACTTAATTTATAAAATAGTGTTTAGCTTATTGGTAATATTCTTAAAGAAAGAATTTTATAAAACTAATAAGCTCATCGATATGAGTAGGGGTTTTCCGCCCAATAGACTTGCCCAGCTGAACATTTCGTTTTCAGCAGAAATATAGCGTTCCTACGCTATGCGCTTTAAGTCTTCCTGGTGGTTTCCTCGTATGATATACGCAGGTTAAGACTTAGCAATTTAAAATTTATTCAATTCAGTATACTTTCCATAACAATGTTATGTGTGAAGGTGATCTATTCTTTGTTCTTTATTTTTTGCTAATTTTTCTTTATTAGAAGTCTTTATATAAGTGTCTTAGAGATACTCTAAACACCTGCCTTAAAATGATGATATTTAAAATGACTGAACAAAAAAACACAGAAAAAAATAATGAACAATCTCCTGTAGCACTAGATAAAGTTGCTGTTAGTTTTGATTCTTTAGGTTTACCGCAAGACTTATTAACAGCGGTTCTTTCTATTGGTTTCACTTCTGCTACTGGTATTCAAGCACAAACTATTCCGCCTTTATTGGCAGGCAAAGATGTTTTAGGTGAAGCACAAACGGGTACTGGTAAAACGGCTGCGTTTGGTTTACCTGCATTAGCTAAAGTAGACACTTCAATTAAAAAACCACAATTAATGGTTTTAGCACCAACACGCGAATTGGCTATGCAAGTAGCAGAAGCTATTGAATCTTTTGGTAAAAATATGAAAGGTTTACGTGTTGCTACATTATATGGCGGCCAGTCTTATGGCCCACAATTTCAACAATTAGAGCGTGGTGCGCAAGTTGTTGTTGGCACACCAGGCCGTTTAATGGATCATTTACGTCGTAAAAGCCTTAAATTAGATGATCTAAAAGTATGCGTACTTGATGAAGCCGATGAAATGTTAAACATGGGCTTTTTAGAAGACATTCAGTGGATTTTAGATCACTTACCTAAAACGACACAAATGTGTTTATTCTCTGCAACTATGCCTCCGGCCATTCGTAAAATAGCGAATCGCTTCTTAAAAGATCCTGAGCATATTAAAATTGCAGCGGTTAAAAAAGCAAAAGCTAATATTACACAATATGCGTGGAAAGTAGGTGGCATCACTAAAATGACTGCTTTAGAGCGTATTGCTGAAATTGTTGATTACGATGCAATGATAATTTTTGTACGCACACGTAATGATACTGTTGATGTTGCTGAAAAATTAGAGCGTGCTGGCTATCCAGCATTAGCCCTTAATGGTGATCTTAACCAAGCGCAACGTGAGCGTTGTATTGATCAAATGAAATCAGGTAAGTCGTCAATATTGGTAGCGACAGATGTTGTTGCTCGTGGATTAGATATTCCACGTATTTCTTTAGTGATTAACTATGATTTACCTGGTGATCATGAAGCTTATGTTCATCGTATTGGCCGTACAGGCCGTGCGGGTCGTGAAGGCATGTCAATTGCTTTTGTTCGTCCACGTGAAATGTATTCATTACGTCACTATGAGCGTTTAACTTCCGGTACAGTGAATATGTATGAGTTACCAAACATACAAGAGTTAGGTAAAAAACGTATTGAACGTGCTCGTGATGAAATAGCTAAAATTATTGAGTCAACAGAATTAGCAAGTATGCGTGAAATTGTTGAAGCAATGGCAAGTGAATCTGATATGTCTATGACAGATCTAGCGGCAGCGTTAATATATCAAAAGCAGTTAAAGCAGCCATTCCAACCGAAAGAAGATCCTAAACCACGCCGTGACGCTCGTTCAGATAGTCGCTCAGAAGGTCGTGGTGATCGCAATGGTCGTGATAGAAATGACCGTGGTAGAGATTCTCGTCGTGATGCACGATCAGATAGTCGAGGCGATCGTAATGGTCAACGTGGTTCACGTGATGAAAAGCCGCGTAAAGCAAAAGTAGATCGTAATGATGTAGATTGGCAGACTTACCGCTTAGAAGTTGGTAAAGAGCACGGTGCTCGTCCAGGTGATATTGTTGGCGCAATTGCGAATGAAATATCATTAGATAGCAGCTATATTGGTGCTATAAACTTGCATGACAAGCACAGTTTCGTACAGTTACCTAAAGGTATCCCAGATGATTTATTTAAACAATTAAAAGGTGTACGTGTACGTCGTCAACCATTAGCTATTACAGCTTCAGAAGAACAAGTTGAAAGACAACAAGCACCACGTCGTCGTAGTGAACGTTCACAACGTCAAAACTAATTTGTAGTAATTTATTACGTAGCAAAAGGCGCTTTTAAGCGCCTTTTTTATTGTCTGTAAATAATTAAATACATCCTCTATTAAGCCTCTATATAGGTTTGCTTTCTATTTGTACTATTTCTATTAAATTTAACGTAAATATTCATTTACGTACACTTTGCTTTTGCTATTTATCATAGGCTTCCGTAAAGGCTAAATCCTCTAGATAATGAAGTTATAACAATAAGCACCTTACCTTATAAGGTGTAAATATTTCAAAAATGAAGAGATGATAAAATGAATAGCACAACGTTAATCAATCATAATCCGTTAAAACTATGTGGTATAGAATTTATTGAATTTGCTAGTCCTGATTCTGATTTTATGGAGCAGGTTTTCTATGGTTTTGGTTTTTCAAAGATTAAAAAATTTAAAGGTCGTGATATTGATTATTTTAATCAACATGATATTCATTTTTTGCTTAATAAAGAAATAAAAGGTTTTTCAAACGAGTTTGCTAAAAATCATGGACCTGCTATTTGTTCTATGGGGTGGCGTGTTGATGATGCTGACTTTGCTTTTCAAGAAGCACTTAAGCGAGGTGCTAAGTCAGCTAAAAATGAAATAGGTAAGTTACCTTACCCGGCTATTTTTGGGATTGGAAAAAGCTTAATATACTTTATAGATAATTTTGCCAAAGAAGAGCGCAATAATAGTAAAAATAAAGGTTATATATATGATGTCGATTTTGATTCACATGATTCACCTGTTTTAGTAGAGGAAAAAGGCTTTTTAGCTGTCGATCATTTAACAAATAATGTTTATCAAGGCACTATGGATATATGGGCTGATTTTTATAAAGATATTTTTGGATTTACTGAAGTACGTTATTTTGATATTAAAGGTATTAAAAGTGCCCTTATTTCTTACGCACTGCAATCCCCTTGTGGAAAGTTTTCTATCCCTATTAATGAAGGCAAAGGGAATAATAATAATCAAATTGATGAATATTTGGATGAATACAATGGTCCAGGAGTTCAGCACCTAGCTTTTATCACTGATGATTTAGTAAGCTCTTTAGATAAGTTAGATCGTAATATCGTTGAAACATTGCATATTGTGCCAGAGTATTATGATGAAATATTCAATCGTGTTCCTTGGGTTAAAGAAGATAAAGAAAAAATTAAAGCACATCAAATATTGGTTGATAGCCAAGCTGAAAATACTTATTTACTTCAAATATTTACTAAAAACTTGTTTGGACCTATTTTTATTGAAATGATCCAACGAGTTGATGATCAAGGTTTTGGAGAAGGGAATTTTTCAACCCTATTCAAATCTATTGAGTTAAATCAAATGGAGCGAGGCACGTTATAAACCTTGCAGTTTTTTGTTAACAGGATGATTTAGATTAGTTAATCATCCTGTTAAAGGTTTTATTTATTACCACTTACAGAAACATTTAAGTCTTTTAATATACCATCGCGTAAATTATAAACAACACCATGTACAGTTACATTTTGTTTAGCAAGCCAAGCACTACGTAATATGGTTGTATTTGAAATATTAGCAACTTGTTCAATAACATTAAGCTCGCAAAGTAAATCAATGCGCTCTGCTTCACTTTTAACATTATTTAATTTCTCTTGGTTAAAGCGATAAACATCTTGTATATGGCGTAACCAATTATCAATTAAACCATGGCTTTCATCATGATAAGCCGCATGAATACCACCACAACCATAATGACCACAAACAATAATGTCTTTTACTTTTAAAATTTCTACAGCAAATTGGATTACCGATAAGCAATTAAGATCTGAATGAACAACTTGGTTGGCAATATTACGATGAACAAATACTTCTCCTGGTAGCATGCCCAATAATTCATTTGCAGGCACGCGAGAATCTGAACAACCTATCCATAAATATTGTGGTGATTGTTGCTCAGAAAGGCTTTTGAAAAAAGTAGGGTTGTCTGCTGTGATTTTGTCAGCCCATTGTTTATTATTTTCAAATAAATGTTTTATTGTGCTCATATAGTGGTTTTATATTGATGTAAGGTAAGTTGCTAGCATTTTATGGTAATAACTAATTGAGTAAAAGATATTTATGGTATTACCAGTAGAATAATAGTGAGGGGTAATATTAACTGAATATAATTGCCTAGTTAACCTGAACTCGGTTTAAGATGTTTTTAATTTATTGAAATTATTAATAATATAACCATATTTTATACTCTAACTTGATAATTTTTCTTAATTCAAGGACAATTTCGCGTCAATAGCTAGTCTATTGCAAGTAAATTTAACGATGAAGTAAGGAAAAACTACTGTTAGAGAAAGAAATATTAAACCGAGCTTCGACATAGTTACAATGTTAACTATGTCGATACAGATTAACTATTTATCTTTTTCTCTTCTTCTTCTTCTTCTTCTTCTTCTTCTTCTTTGTCTAGCTCTTCATTACGTTTCTTAATTTTTTCTAGTTGTTCTGGGGTTAAGTTAAATTTTTGAGCAGATTTTTTTATAAAATATACGCTACCTATTATTGAACCTAATGCGATAACCGTTATAACGATTCCAAATAATGACATAAAACCTCTTTGTTGAATTTTATCCTAGTCGCCATTGTTAAATAGTAATAGTAAAACAGCTTTTTAACAGGTAACTTATCTTATTAAATAAAACATAATAATAAGTATGGCTGGATATATATATGAATAAAAATTTAAGTACAAAGCTTATCTTACCTATGACAATAGTAGGGTTGCTCTTTGTTTTAGTTATTTTATTTTTACCCGAGTCGTTAAGTAAATATAACGTATTAGCCATGATAATTATACTTGTTATAACGCAAGTTACAGTGAGTGCTGCTTTTTTTTCAAAACAAGTAACAGCTCGTATTGTTAATTTGCAAAACTACTTAGCTTTAGTTGTCAGTACTGAACAAGCACCTTCAGACCCTTTAACCGATGCAATTGATGATGATTTTGGCAAGGTAGCAAATGAACTAAGTGGGTTTATCGTCGGTTTAGCTGATGTTATTAGTGATATTCGTAGTAAATCAGAACAATTAAATCAGGGTGCTATTACCTTGACAGCTCAAATAAAAAAATCGGTTTGCTCTGTCGATAAGTCGGTTAATCAAATTGAGCAAATGGCGATTTCAATTGAAGAGGTTGTGAATACCTCTTCAATTTTAACAACGAATACGGATCAAGTGAGTAATACTACCAATGTTGTTATGGGTATATTGAATCAAGGGATCTCATCTTCTAACCTTAATCAAGACACCAGTGAATCGTTTGCTAAAGAAGTAGACAGTATGACTAAAGATTTAGTACTTTTAAAAGAAGAGAGTGCTCATATTGGCTCTGTGTTAGATGTTATTCGAGGTATTGCAGATCAAACTAATTTACTGGCGCTTAATGCAGCCATTGAGGCGGCTAGGGCAGGTGAGCAAGGTCGAGGTTTTGCTGTTGTTGCTGATGAAGTAAGAGCACTTGCGCATAGAACTCAACAAGCTACTGTTGAAATTCAGTCTATGGTTGAAGGTTTACAAGATAAAACAGCAAATGCTGTCGCCGCGGTTACCCGAGGGCAAACTTTATCTCAACATAGTTTATCTCAATCGACAGAGGTTGTTAGTGCATTAACACAAATTAAGCAGTCATTTGAAGAAGTCGACTGTTTAACCTCTCAAATAGCTCAAAGCACTCAAGCACAGCAAAGTTCAACGGTTTCCATCAATGATAATATGGTTGCAGTATTATCCCTTAGTAGGGATGTAAATGAAGGACTTGCTTTTGTTGCCGAACATGCAAACCTACAACAGCAAACATCTACAGAGGTAGATATTACATTAAACCGAGTTTGTGTTTAATATTTATTGGCGAGCAAGATAAGTATTCTATCTATATAGGTTTCACTAATAATGTTAAAAAGGATCTTTCAATATTTTATCGATAATCCACTGATTTCTATCGTTTTGAATCAAAGATAGGCGTTTAACATCTTTGATATTATCTTCACCTTGATAGCCAGATAAATAGACAGTTACGATCGCTTTATCTTTAAATATTTCTCTGATTTTCATGCCAGAATCATCAGGCTTTATTTCTGTAACCTTATCATATGGCATGTTAAATAAGTGCCTAGCAACTGACTGTGGTGTTTTATAGTGTAAGAGTAAACGTGCTAATTTAGGTGAGCAAACCGAAGCAGCTTTCTTAATATTTTTCTCATTGTATATTGCTTCAAAAAAAGCAATTGTGACAAGTTTTGGATCATCAAGGTCGTTAATTTTGTCTTCATCGCTACAAGCTGGAAGAAAAATGATAAACATGAATATTAAAGAAAGTGTCTTATACATAAAGTAAATTAACTAAGCCAACTAACGAGTATTAACATTAGCATAACGCAAACTTGATCCGTTGTTCAATAAAAAAGGCGCCGAAGCGCCTTTAAAGATAAAATGAGAAAAATTGTTATTTCATTTTATAGAATAAGCATAAAACTTACTGTACTAATTCTTTTTCTGAAAAAGTATCGCTAAATAAAGCACTAGATAAATAGCGCTCTGCAGAGCTAGGTAAAATAGCGACAATAACTTTACCTGAATTCTCTGGTTTTTCAGCAAGACGCTTGGCAGCCATTACCGCTGCGCCAGATGAAATACCGGCAAGAATACCTTCTTCTTTCATTAATCTATGTGCCATTGCCATCGATTCATCATTTGTTATTTGCTCAACACCATCAATTATATCTAAATCAAGGTTACCTGGAATAAAGCCTGCGCCAATACCTTGAATTTTATGAGGGCCAGGTGTTAGATCTTCACCAGCAATTTTCTGAGTAATAACCGGAGAATCGGTAGGCTCAACGGCGATACTTTGTATTGCTTTGCCTTCGGTTAGTTTAATATAACGGCTAGTACCAGTAATTGTTCCACCTGTACCTACACCTGCTACTAAAATGTCAATTGCACCTTTAGTATCACGCCAAATTTCAGGACCTGTCGTTTTTTCGTGAATTTTTGGGTTCGCAGGATTATCGAATTGACCTAATAAAACATATTTTTCAGGATTAGAGTCTTTAATTTCCTGGGCTTTAGCTATCGCGCCATTCATACCTTTAGCACCATCAGTTAATTCAACTTTTGCACCTAAAGCCGTTAGTAGTTTACGGCGCTCTAAACTCATTGTACTTGGCATAGTTAACGTAATACCGTAACCTCGAGCAGCAGCAACAAATGCAAGGGCTATACCTGTGTTACCACTTGTTGGTTCAACAATTTCTTTACCAGGAGCTAATAACCCTTTTTCTTCTGCATCCCAAACCATGCCAGCACCAATACGACATTTAACACTAAAACTAGGGTTTCTCGACTCTATTTTTGCATAAACAGTTGCTGTAGGGGTGCCATCGCTGTTTTTACTTGCGATTACACGGTTAAGTTTTACCAGTGGTGTATTACCAATGGAGGTTGAATTATCTTCAAATATATTAGACATAGCGGGATCCTCTGACTTCTTTCACATAAGTATATTTGCTAAGATTAGTCCTTTACAACAGAAAAAGAAGTGATATTTTGTTATAACTTATATGCTTTTATGGAATAGATATATACTTTTCTAGTATTATTCAAAAAGTGTAAAGTAAGCACACCACTATTATTATAAATTATTGGAAATTACATATGAACGCATTTCAGGGGACAACCAATTATATAGCATCAAAAGATCTTCAATTAGCTGTAAATGCTGCGATTGCTTTAGAAAAGCCACTGCTAATAAAAGGCGAGCCGGGTACCGGAAAAACGATGTTAGCAGAAGAGTTAGCAGCTAGTTTAAATGTAGAGCTTATTCCGTGGCACATAAAGTCGACAACTAAAGCACAACAAGGATTGTATGAGTATGATGCCGTATCTCGCTTAAGAGATAGCCAGTTAGGCAATGATAAAGTTGAAGATATTGGTAACTATATTATTAAAGGTAAATTGTGGCATGCTTTTACTGCAGACAAGCGTCCAGTATTACTGATTGATGAAATCGATAAAGCTGATATTGAATTTCCAAACGATTTATTATTAGAGCTTGATAAAATGGAGTTCTTTGTTTATGAAACTCAAGAAAAAATCGTGGCTAAGCAAAGACCTATTATTATTATTACGTCAAATAATGAAAAAGAGCTGCCAGATGCATTTTTACGTCGTTGTTTTTTTCATTACATCAATTTTCCTGAAAAATCTGAAATGCAAGCCATTGTTGATGTTCACTTTCCCAAGATAAAACAAAAGTTATTAGATGAAGCGCTTGCTTTATTTTTTGATTTACGTGAAATGCCAGGACTGAAGAAAAAACCGTCTACGTCTGAATTAATTGATTGGCTAAAATTATTATTGGCCGAAGATATTTCAGAAGAAGTTTTACATGAAACCAGACAAAAAAAAGTTATTCCGCCATTGCACGGTGCCTTATTAAAGAATGAACAAGATGTTCATTTATTTGAAAAACTTGCTTTTATGAACCAGCGCAACCGTTAATCGAAGGCTGAAATTCTTATGTTAATTGATTTCTTTTGTAAAGTACGCGACTACAAAGTGCCTTGTACATTACGTGAATTGTTAGATTTGCTTCGTGCGTTAGAACAAGGCGTTGTGTTTGCTAGTATTGATGATTTTTATAGTGTAAGTCGTACTATTCTTGTTAAAGATGAAGCGCATTTTGATAAATTTGACCGTGCTTTTGCTGATTATTTTAAAGGCGTGGCGTCATTAGAGTTAGATTTGTCTGAAATACCAGAAGAATGGCTTAGAAAGCAGTTTGAAAAACAATTAAGTGATGAAGAAAAAGCAAAAATAGCGGCTTTAGGTGGTTTAGATAAACTGATGGAAACGCTTGCTGAGCGGCTAAAAGAACAAGAAAAGCGTCATCAAGGTGGTAATAAATGGATAGGCACTGGTGGTACTTCTCCTTTTGGTGCTTATGGCTATAACCCTGAAGGTGTTCGTATTGGGCAAGATAGCTCGCGACATCGTAAGGCGACAAAAGTTTGGGATAAACGCCAATTTAAAAACCTTGATGCAAATGTTGAGATAGGCACACGAAATATTAAGGTCGCGTTACGTAAGTTACGTCAATTTGCTCGCACTGGTAGCAGTGAAGAACTTGCTCTTGATGATACTATTGCCGCGACAGCACGTAATGCTGGCTATTTAGATATTAAAATGAAACCTGAACGCCATAATGCCATTAAGGTTCTGATGTTTTTTGATATTGGTGGTTCAATGGATGATCACATTAAAGTGTGTGAGCAACTCTTTTCGGCAATACATGGCGAGTTTAAACATTTAGAGTTTTTCTATTTTCATAATTGCCTTTATGAAACGGTTTGGCGTGATAATAATCGTCGACAAAGTGAAAAAATAGATTTATTGCAAGTACTGCATACCTATAGTCGAGATTATAAAGTCATTTTTGTGGGAGATGCTACTATGGGGCCTTATGAAATTACGTATCCTGGCGGTAGTGTTGAACATTGGAATGAAGAAGCCGGTAGTGTATGGATGAAAAGGTTAACAGATCACTTCAATAAAGTGATTTGGCTAAACCCTCAACCAGAGTCACAATGGCCTTATTATGCATCGATACAAATAATGCAGCAACTTGTTGAACGTAAAATGTATCCGTTAACGCTGGCTGGCTTAGGGCAAGGTATCAAAGCATTAACTTAATTGTTTCAAAGTAATGGAATAAGGATCACCCTGTTGGAAAATAGCACTATACCTGTTGAACATATGTCTGTTGATAATGTTGCAGCGTTATCGGAAAAAGAAACTAAGCAATACTTAACGCCATTTGCTTTTAAGATGGATAACTCTTTATTTGGTTTACCTCTAGCGACACCAACAAAACGAGGGGTAGCTTTATTGATCGATTTACTTTTAGTGGCTTTATTAAGTGATATACCTGGCGTATTGTTAGCGCTTGCTATTGCAATCACACTTTACTATTTAGGCAATAAAAAAAGAGCACAAGATCAAAATAAAACAAAAGGGCGTAAACGTCGCGCTACTATGCGTTTTATTGCTGCCTCGATGGCGTTTATTATTTTGCTGAGTGTGTTACCCGCTTTATTTAAACTTGTTGGTATTGAAGAAGGTCAACATAAGGATAGTGTTGATAATAATTCGCTATCGTTAAGTCAGTCTTTATCGATTGGCGCAATTACATTGTCTACACTGCAAAAAATACATAATAGTCATTGCAAAAAAATTGAATGTTGGCAAGTTGAGTTAACAGCAGTAGCAGCTAATATTGCAAATGTAAGCGTTGAGAATGAGATAAATGTAGCGCCCACTGAACTCAGTGAAATATTTACCGATATTGTGCAAGAAATTGATTTACCGAAAAAAGATAAAGAACAATTAATTACCGCTATGCAGACGAGTTATGATAAAGAAATTTTTCAGCAACCAAGCGAGTTGATTAAAAATTCAGAAAATAAAATAATAAAAGACTCTTCAGTAATAGAGCAACCTAGCAAACCTATTAATAAAGCTCAGACAGACGTAGCCATTGTTTTAGCAGGAGATGAAAGTTTAATGAGTGGTGATACTCTTGAAGAGAAAGAAACGAATAGACAAGCTTATTCTCTCATTGCATGGCTCAAAGGAATAATAAATGATCTCGGGTTGGGTTTTGGTTGGGCTATGTTTTATTTCACCGTATCCATTGCTTTAGGAAAAGGTCAAACATTAGGTAAAAAACTATTAAAAATTAAAGTAATACAGTTAGATGGTACACCTTTGTCTTTATGGGATAGTTTTGGTCGATACGGTGGTTATGGAGCCGGTCTTGCTACGGGGTTATTAGGCTTTATTCAAATTTATTGGGATCCTAATAAACAAGCTATTCATGACAAAATTTCGGCAACAGTGGTAATTGACCTGAATAAAGCGCGTAAGCCAATATTAGATTAATTAAATTCATGGAGCCCAAGCATAACTGATTTTTGTAAAAAAAGTTCTATCAGTTCGGGTTAACTTAGTTAAATCTTGATCTTGATAGCTATTGTCGGAATAACCTAAGAAAAATACAGTTTGGGGGTTGAGCTTATAAGCATAAATTAGTTGAGTAGATAACGCTTTTATGTTCTCAGAGCCTGAGTATTCAATGTTATCATAAACTAAACTGAATTTAAGGTAACTCAGTACATCAAATTGATAAGATAAGCGTAGTTCAGAAATATTGGCGATATAAACATTAATATCATGATCATCTTCTTTGGCATCTAATTTACTGTAAGTTTGGTAAAAATCAAATTCTAAATGATCAGTAATAAAAACAGTTAAATTACCCGTGGCTTCTATTAAGTCACCTAAACGGTCGTTAGAATAATCAATTTTATCACCAACAATAACATTAAGTGATAAATAAGTACGGTTATTTATATTGGCACTGGAATATAATTGCAGCTGGTCTTCGTTAAACATGGAAGTATTACCATCAATATTGGCTATACTCTTATCATAACGAAGTCCAACTCTTTCACCATGAATGAAATCGACTTCTAAGATCGATTGTAAAGGGCCATCAATCGTAAAGCTTGCTGTTAACTCTCGCTCTATCAATTCATTATTTATATTATGAGCAATTTTCCACTCGCCTGCCAGACCAGCTTCTTGCCAGTAACTGTCTTGATCGGAATAAAAAGTCCTTTTTAACAATGCTGTATTTGTTTTTATATCTGTTTGGGGCATATAACCTAAATCAGCACGAAAGTCTGCGCCGATAGTTTGATGCTCTATGTCTAACAACCAATATTCAGAATGGTGATTAAAATTCATTTTAAAAGCTTGATCTTTTAAACGGGTATTATTTAGCTCAACGTATTTAGTGGGTTTATTTGAGAATATACTGTCAGAATATTCACTGTTAGAGCTTAATACTTGTGCTTTAATAGCATTTGATTCAGATAAACGATAACGTGCATCAATTCCTGCAACATAGTTATGATAGTTATCTGCAGAACGAAATGTTGCTATAGAGCCTACAGTTAAGTTTTCATTAAAATCATAACGATAACGTAAAGCACTAGCATTATTTTTCTTATCGAGAGTGACTAACCTAGAATTTAAATTGCCAGGCAGTAGTATATTCGTTTCAGTGTCGTTAGCGGTAAAGACACCATAACTGTGCTTATCTATACGCCCAGTGAGTTTAGCCCCAAAATCAGGATCAGCAATATTTCGCGTATATATTAAATCGAAATCACTACTAAAATAGTCGCTATTATCTAAGAAAAAAGCACGTTTTTCTTCATAATATAATGAAAAGTTAGTATTAACGCTAAGTTGTCCGCTATCACTTTCTACGGTAGAGAAATCAGGGTTTATCGTGGCATTTAATAAATTATTGCTATTAATTCCCCAGCGTAAATCAAGACCAGCTTCAATATCATCATTTGTAGTCCAACCATTCGCTGGGTCATCATTAGCTAAATAGACATCACGAAATTCATCTCTTGTTGCTGTAAGAGTTGGTGTGAACCTTAAATTTTTTCCGATGCGAGCATTTTTAAAGCCTTTTGCTTCTGGGTATTGACATAACCAACAAGGGTTATCTCTATTAAGCGGAACATGAGATATACGTAAACTTGTGTCTCTTGGGTAGGTTCTTACTAATTCAATCGCCCATTTTTTTTCTAGACCATCATTTTTAAAATTTAAAATATTATAGGGAATCGCTATTTCTACTTGATAACCTTGACTCGTTATTTTGCCAAAGGAATACCAAAGTCCATCCCAGGAAGTATTTCCTTCACCAGTAATTTCATTGAAGGTAGCATCATTTTGTACGCCATAAGGGTTGACAAAGAATTCGTAATTTAAGCGGCGATTATTGTGGGTATCAAGTTTAATACCGACTAAATCATGAAACCAAGCATTATCACGATCGGTTAAGAATGCCTGAATTTTTTCAGGATTAGGATCTATTGCGAGAAATGATATATAAAGAAATTCACCATTTTCTACCAGTTTAGCGGTCGTTTTTACTGGGCTAGGCAGATTATTCCATGGACTATTTACCAAGTTTAATTCTACAGTAAGGGCATGTAACCACAAATTATCATTGAGTTTGCCATCAATATTAATTTTACCTTCGTAATAGGGGATATCTAAAGGTTGAATTGTTGTTTCACTTTCTTTTTTTGTGTTAAATGCTTGTACTGCTGACATTGGTAATATCAGCAAGCAAGCAACAAAAAGCACAAATAAGTTATTATAACTTAGCTTTTGCATACATCATCCGTAAATTTATTATTATTATGAATTTAAAATATTATATTTATTTTAAATATATCCCTATCGCTATTAATTAATTTTCATATTCTATAGCAAGTTAAGTTTAACTGTATAAATTTTGAGGTAAATTGTTACAAATTTTATTCGTTAACACAATGTTTACTTTATTTTGAGTATTTACGATCGTTTTTTAATAGCGAAATTAATTGTTATATCTTTATTTTCTTCGAAAAAAGGTAATTATCATCGATATTGTGTTGCAGTATTTAGCTAAAAAGTTACTATTGCTAAAGTTAGTTCATTTTTATTTTATGAGTTTTAAATGCCCTTATCGATAATTGATGTTTTTGCCTTGTTTGTCTTTATCCTCTCTTGGTCTGGCTACAGTTGGTTTGCTCGTAAAAAAGCAAAAAGTACGGATTGTTTAGCGCGTAGCTTACATCAGCATAGAATTCACTGGATGCACGAAGCTATTACTAAAGAAATGAGAGTTGGTGAAGCTTCATTATTGTCAAATTTAGAGCGAAATATAACGTTTTTTGCTTCGAGCACTCTATTAATTTTAGCGGGTTTATTAACCCTTTTTGCAAAAATTGAAACCTTAGACATGGTTATTTCATCCATGCCTTATGCCGATCATACTAGCCATTTAATGATACAATTAAAGTTAAGTTTGCTTGCTTTTATTTTTGTTCTATCATTTTTCCAATTTACTTGGTCGATGCGTCAATATGGTTTTGTTAATGTGATGATGGGTGCTGCTCCTATTGATGTTTCAGGTCAAAATGAAAACCTAAAATCTTATGCAAAACAAATGGCCACAGTACAAGACCAAGCTGCTCACGCCTATAATTATGGGCTTCGTTCATATTATTTTGCACTTGCTGCAATGTGTTGGTTTTTTCATCCTGTTTTACTTATTTTGATGAGTATATGGGTTGTTTATACTTTATATACACGTGAATTTAATTCAAAAGCGGTAAAAGCAATTACCGCGGCACAAAGACTATTAAAAGTTGAACGTGATAACAAAATGCAAAATAAGGGTAAGGGGTGAATAAAAGTTTTTCTAAAAAATATCAGCATTATTCGGTAGGTGATTTTGACAGCTATGATTGCTTAAAATTATCAAAAAAATTTTATTTAGTGCTAATATTTTTGTTACGAGGTTATCTCGTTTGGTTGATGTCAGTGACTAATATGCGTGATAGAGTGAGTATCATCTCTTGGATATACCCTGAAAAATCACTATTTTATTTTAGTTTGTTTTCAGGTGCTATCGGTTTATTTGTTTTATTGATCATTAGTTTACGCAGGCCAGAAGCCGGTTCTTGGGTGCAAACAAGCTGGCGACATTGCAGAAAAATTTTAAGCGTTGCGTTATTGTTTGATTTACTTACCCATGTTATTGCTTATTTTTATTGGCAATTATTTTCTTTAGAGTGGCTTATACTTCAAACGGTAATAACGTTAGCGTTAATATTACTTTGTTATACTAGTGACAGATTTAATACTAATTTATCAGAATTTCCACAAAAAATACCTGAAAAATAACTTCATCAAAAAATTAGAGATATGTATAGTGAATTTAAGCAATAACCCTACTAATAAAGATACAAGAGCTGACGCTAAGACAGAAGAGCGGTTGATTATTCTTGATACGGAAACGACGGGTATCAACCCAAGAGAAGGGCATAGAATTGTTGAAATTGGCTGTGTAGAAATGATCAATCGACAGTTAACTGGCCGAACATTTCATGCCTATATAAAACCGATGGATTCGCGCGGAGAAGTCTTCGTGATGGAGCAAGAGGTAATTAATGTCCATGGTTTAACAAATGAATTTTTAAATGATAAACCTATTTTTTCTCAAGTTGTGGATGAGTTCATAGATTTTATTCGCGGTGCAAACTTGGTTATTCATAATGCTAAGTTTGATGTTGGCTTTATGGATCATGAATTTTCTTTATTGAATTTTGCCGAACGTTCTCGTAATAAAGTACCTATGACAGAAGATATTTGTACTATTACCGATACTTTGAAAACGTCGAAAGACGAGTTTGGATCACCTAAAACCTTAGATTATTTAGCCCGTTTTTATAAAGTTGATAAGCTTATTGATCGTACTTATCACGGGGCTTTAATTGATGCTCAATTGCTTGCTTTTGTGTATATTGAAATGACGCGAAAGCAATCAGCATTTAACCTTTCTGTTGGTGATAATAGTGGTGGTGATGCCAAAGAAATTAGACGACTTAGTAAAGATAGAAAAAAATTAAAGGTTATTGCTGCTACGGTCGATGAAAAAGAAGCACATAAAGAAAGGTTAGCCGTTGTTAAGCAAAAAGGGGGAGAGCCACTTTGGAAATTACCAAGCTATTAGTATTTTGTTTGCTGTTACTAACGAATGTTAATTATGCCGTTGCGCAAAATGCAGAAAAAACAGACGTAAAGGCTATAGAAAAAGATAGTTATCTAACTGATAGTGAAGAAAAAAATCTAACAAAACGAGAAATAGATTTCTATCAAAGCGATAATATTACTAATGAAATACCTTACTTCGATAATCGCTTTCATATTGATGCTGAGCTTGATGAAATAACTCTCATATTTTTTAGAGTGAAGGGTAGTAGGTCTATAATTCTAGTACAACCGGACGGTAAAAAGATACGGTCTAGTGTTCATGATCCTGATACGGTGAAATGGTACGACGATAAGACTTTTGACATGGTAAAAATTACTAAACCTATGCCTGGTCCTTGGCAAGCAATTGGTAATATTTTACCTGAGAGTAAGATATTAATTGTGTCAGAAGTTAAAATTGAAATAGAACCTTTTCCCAATGTTTTATTGTCAGGGGAAACGATAAAAGTTGTTGGTAAGCTTTACAATGGCAATCGAAATATTGAGGTTTCAGAGTTTAAAGAGGTTGTTGAGTTAGATGTAAACTTTTTTAGTACCAATAATTCAGATTATGCAAACTTTGGTGCCGATGCGCTTAAAGTTAGCTCGTTTAGCGATGATGGTCGTGGTCTAGATGAGTATGCGGGAGATAATATTTATACGGGGGAATTCATGTTGAATTTTGCTCCTGGTGAATGGCAACCTGTTTTCGTTATAAAGCTGCCATTAATGACAAGAGAGCTTCGTTATGAGCCTGTTATTTTACATGAAGCACCAGTTGAATTATCGGTAGTGCCTGCAGAAGATGATACCATGGCACATAAGTTAGTTTTGACTATTGACCCTACTTATGTCGATCCAAGTAGTTTAATTTTTCAAGGAAAGATAACATCACCTGATAGACATACAAGACCCTTTTCTATTACGGATAATGAAAATATAGAAAGCCCGACCGTTCGAACTAAAGATTTCCCTTACACTGAACCTGGTATTCATCGTGTGACTGTGAGTGCTTTTGGCCGCACAATAACAGGACGTGAGTTTCGTCTAGCTGTACCTGATTTTTCTTTTAATATTAAAGAATTTCCTAAGGAAATTACGCAAATACCAGAGGAGAATACAGTGGATGAACAGCAAATTGAACTTGCCGATAAATTAGCGCAGCAACAAAAACTAGATGAAGAAAATAGTATGAAAACCATTGTTACTGTTATAGTTGCTAATCTTGTTATTATTTTGTTCGCTATTGCCTTATTTTTCTTTGTACGTAAAAGAAAAGTTAACAGTTAAATTGGTTCGTTTTCTAAACAAAGTAATCTCGCTGATAAATCAATTTACCTTTTATCTCTTAGTAGAAAAACAACTGTTATAAATCAATGAAGGGCTGCTGTTAAGCCTTCTCAAATACTTTCAAGCATCAATATATTCATTTGATACTGATTCATCCTAAAAATTAATCATGTACAAAGCTTTCTTTTTATAAAAGGGACGTGCTTTTTTTAGGAAATAAAGCGCTTTCTTAAATAAACCTACGAATAGAATTTAAGCACTATTTTGGATCAAGCTTAACTGATATTTACCCTTTATGGTGCATTATTACTAAAGTTGAGAATGTTTTTTCCTGCTATATTGCTGTAATTATTGAGTATTTTTAATTGGCATTATATTTGCTATTTTCTAGTTACTCGTATGAGGGATATTGGTAAGTCACTTATCAATATCACAATTTGGTAATAGACATCTAGGGTTCCGGCTTTTTAGCGACTGGACCGAGAGTTGTCGACCTTTATTTGAAGGTTACACGGAGGGATAAAAGCCCGGGAGAAGATTAGAGCAATGTCTCTCATACTTTCTATGTGTAACTAAAGGATAAAGATATGAATATTATTAAACATTTACGTAGCTCAGTTTCTAAATTCCTCACACTTAGCGCTCTTTGCAGCGTTGTTTTGTTTAACTCAGTAGCCAGTGCAGCAGATGAAAAACCTACTTTCCGTTTAGCTTGGACTATTTATGTCGGCTGGATGCCTTGGGATTATGGTAATGCGTCAGGCATTGTAAAAAAATGGGCTGACAAATATGACATCAACATTGAAGTTGTTCAGGTTAATGATTATGTCGAATCTATTAACCAATATACGGCTGGTGGTTTTGATGCAACCGTAATGACAAATATGGATGCATTAACTATTCCTGCAGCCAGTGGTGTTGATTCTACAGCGGTAATTATTGGTGATTTCTCTAACGGTAATGATGGTGTTGTGCTTAAAGGTAAAAAAACACTAGCTGATATTAAAGGACAAAATATTAACTTAGTTGAACTAAGTGTTTCTCATTATTTATTAGCTCGCGCACTAGAAACTATCTCGCTAACTGAACGTGATGTACGTGTTGTAAATACCTCGGATGCTGACCTTGTTGCCGCATTTACTACTGATGATGTAACGGCAGTCACTACCTGGAACCCATTATTAAGTGAAATAACCGCAATGCCAAATACCAGTAAAGTATTTGACTCTTCAATGATCCCTGGTGAAATCATCGACTTGTTAGTTGTTAATACACAAACACTTAATGATAACCCTAAATTAGGTAAAGCCTTAACAGGTGCTTGGTATGAAATTATGGCCACTATGCAAGGTAGCGATCAAAAAGCTATTGATGCACGTACCATGATGGCAGAAGCTTCAGGCACTGATTTAGCAGGATACGATGCACAATTAGCTTCAACAAAAATGTTCTTCAATGCTAAAGATGCCGTAATGTTTAACAACAGCGCTGACCTTAAAAATACCATGGGTAAAGTAGCAGAATTTTCATTTAAACATGGCTTATTAGGTGAGGGTGCAAGTGATGCTACATTCATTGGTATTGAAACACCAAGTGGCGTTTATGGTAACAAACAAAATATCAAACTTCGTTTTACTCCTTCATTTATGCAAATGGCTATCGACAATAAACTATAAGGCTGATTGTTATGCGTTTAATGAATAGTAAACCCAGTCGTTCAGTACGACTGATTTTAAACTTATTACCTTTTGTTCTCTTGTTAATTATTTATACGGTTGCATCTGATGCACGCTTATTAGAAAACCCAAGTGACAAATTATTACCTTCATGGTCAAGTTTTGCTGATGCGGTACAGCGTATGGCATTTGAACCAAGTAAACGTACTGGCGAATATTTGTTATGGGCTGATACCGGGGCAAGTTTAGAACGCTTATTTTTTGGGGTTGGTATTAGTGCACTTATTGGTTTAGTTCTTGGGGTTATTAATGGCATGTTGCCGCTGTTCAGAGCAACACTTTCTCCTTTGGTTACCGCTATTTCGTTAATTCCACCAATGGCGATATTACCGATATTGTTTATCGTCTTTGGTTTGGGTGAATTATCTAAAGTAATGCTAATTATCATTGGTATTTGTCCTATTTTAATTCGTGATTTACAACTACGTACACAGTCATTACCTGCAGAGCAGTTACTTAAGGCACAAACCTTAGGTGCTAATACATGGCAAATAATGATTAGAGTAGTGTTACCACAAGTATTACCACCATTATTGAGCGCAGTCCGTTTAACCTTAGGTAGTGCATGGTTGTTCTTGATTGCGGGTGAAGCCATTGCCGCAACAGAAGGTTTAGGGTATCGGATCTTTTTAATTCGTCGTTATTTAGCCATGGACGTAATCTTACCTTACGTACTTTGGATTGCGGTATTAGCTTTTTTAATGGATACCATTTTACGACTTATTTCAAAGCGCGCTTTTCCTTGGTACCACGGTAAAGGAGGAGAAGAATAATGACAGATCCATTCATTAAAAATACGGTTGAGCCTATTATTGAAATTAAACAAGTTTGGAAAGAATACGGTGATCATATCGTGCTTGAAAAACTTAACTTAAACGTACAAGCCGGCGAATTTATTAGCATTGTTGGTGCCTCAGGTTGTGGTAAAACAACGTTATTAAATATGTTATTAGGTACTGAAGATCACAGTAGAGGGGACGTTTTACTTGATGGCGAACCTATGCCTAAAGAGCCTAACGCAACTCGCGGTATTGTTTTTCAAAAGTATTCAGCTTTTCCGCACCTTAATGCTTTAGAAAATGTCATGTTAGGTGCCGAATTTGCCAAAGCTCCATTTTTCGGAAAAGTGCTTGGTAAACAACGTAAAGAAATTAAAGAAAAAGCGTTAGAGATGTTAACTGCCGTTGGCTTAGGCCATGCGGCTGCTAAATACCCAAGTGAGTTATCTGGTGGTATGCAACAGCGTTTAGCTATTGCTCAAGCTCTGATTAAAGAGCCTCGTATTTTATTACTGGATGAGCCTTTTGGTGCACTGGATCCAGGCATTCGTAAAGACATGCATAAACTGGTACGAGAGTTATGGCAAAAGCGTGGTTTAACCATTTTTATGATTACTCACGATTTGTCGGAAGGTTTTAGCCTTGGATCGCGTGTTTGGGTATTAGATAAGCCGCGAATCGATCCACAACAGCCAGAGCGTTACGGAGCACAAGTTGTTTACGATATTGCGCTTAATTCAGCGCAGGCTATTCCATCAACAATACAGACGTTAATAGAAAAAGAAGCAACAGCTAAAGACGCTGTTCAGGAGAACACTCATGAGTAAAGATATTTCGTTACAAAAACCACTACAAGAGCCACCACAAGGCGTGATTTATCAAGACACTATTCCAGGTGCAAGCCATTGGTCTATGGTTATTCCTGCAGGCAAAGTATTAGCTGTTACCGATATAGAAGGCGGTGCTAATGTTTCTATGTTGTTTTATAACCCACATAACTTATTAGAGCGTTACAACGCCCCTGATACATTAAAGTGCCAACATACGTTTAAGCTAACTCATGGCCATTGCTTGTATTCAGATATGGGTCGTATTTTCTGTTCAATTGTGCGTGATGACACCAACTGGATTGACAGTGTTGGTGGTGTTGCTAATAAACAAAAAGTGGCAGAAAAATGGGGTGAAAGAAATTACCAAAGCGACCGTAATGCTTGGTTGCAAAACGGGCACGACAGTTTATTAGTTGAAGTGGCTAAATATGGTTTAGGCAAACGTGACTTAGCGGCTAACATCAATATTTTCAGCCAAGTTAAAACCAATGACGATGGCGATTTAAGCTTTGTTCCAAATCACAGTAAAGCCGGCGATACCGTAGAATTACGTTTTGAAATGGAAACGCTAGTGGTATTCACTACATGCCCTCATCCAATGAACCCCGCAAGCGAATATCCTAATCGTCCTGTGAGCATTGCTTTAAGCGAAGCTCCTGCAATGACAGATGATGATAAATGTTTAAATTCTAGCGATGAAAATGGTCGCGGTTTTGAAAA
>Ga0193951_1000206_pt1 | contig 27570 bp, 25 predicted proteins | sample BB_2_MG_FD_140370 | JGI IMG/M metagenome (GOLD analysis project Ga0193951, IMG submission 140370) | Microbial mat bacterial communities from the Broadkill River, Lewes, Delaware, United States - BB_2_MG | ecosystem: Environmental > Aquatic > Freshwater > River > Microbial mats | place: USA...
CTGCCCGATAATGTACTCATCAATGCACCATTTCTCAACGCAACTTTTTGTACAGCGAACAGTTCAGGCATCTGTTTCATTCTATAATATTGATGAAATCTATCCTTTGAAGCTTTTTTAAGCATTCTCCAATCTTCACTCATAAATGCAGCAGTCAAAAGCGAACTATGTGATACATTAAAAATAGCATCCTCTTTTGAATACTTAAAAGGAAGAGTCTTTCTTGAGTGGTTTGTAGAGATCGGTCTATTTGGAATAACCACAACCGCTTTTAAATTTGCAGGGATGTTTTTTTTGATAAAAAACACTTCATTGTCATCGATAGTAGCTACTGTAAATCCACCCATTACAGCAGGCGTAATATTATCAGGATGTGCTTCATAGCTTAAGGCTAAATTTAAAAGCTTCTTACTTGGAAGCTCTATCCCTTCTATAGCATAAGCAGAAGAGATAGCACTAATAATAACAGCACTACTACTTCCTAAACCACGAGATAGTGGAATCGAGTTAGTAAATTCAAATCGAAATTGCTGTTTTGTATTTGAAAGGTTTTGATGGAAGTCATTAAAAGTAGAGATAAACATATTGTTATCTTTTAGTTTTGGGTTGTTTGCACCTTCCCCTTTTAGTGATACACTATGAAATTTTGCAGGTTTTATCAAAACCTCATTTCGTATATTAAGTGCAATTCCAAGAGTATCAAATCCTGGTCCTAAGTTTGCACTTGTTGCCGGTACGCTTATTCTCATTTTTTTCCTTGTTTTGTTATATTGCAGGAAGATTGTAGTTTGGCAAAGAGTCGTTAGAAAAAATATCTTTTTCTAAGTTCTTTGGTAATTCAAATTTCTTAATGCAACTGTCATTATCTAAAAAATCAATCTTTATTGTACCATCATGCTGTTTAAAGAAATACTTTTTCCCCAAAGCTTTTATAGGAGAGGTGCTATTGAAACTAAAACCATCTACTGAATAAAGTCCAATAGATTTACTAATGCTCAGTGTTTTTAAAAATACATATGCAACTTTTATTGCCATGTAACTTCCTGGACCATTAACATAATATAGATTCTCTAATTTGTATTTTTTGAGTATCTCTTGAAATATCGCAGGTAAGATATCACTTGTTTTTCCCTCTAGCTCATATTTGTCCACGAGTTTAGAGTTTTCATATATTCCAATAAGCATTGGACTTGAAAGTGATATTACTAAAACTTCTACGTTCATTTTACACTTATGCCGTAGCATATGCCTTTTGAAGTACTTCAACTCTATCTTCAACTTCATCAAGATCTATGATCTCATAATTCTCTGGAGATTCAAGAAGTTTTTTGGTTAATAAGTGATTAAGATGATGACTTCCTGCATGTGCACTATACTCACCAACTAAAGTATATCCAAGTAGTGACATATCACCAATGGCATCAAGTATCTTATGTCTTACAAACTCATCATTGTATCTTAAACCTTCAGGATTTAAAACCTTTTGGTCATCAAGAACAATAGCATTTTCTAAGCTTCCACCTTGAGCTAATCCAATACTTCTCAAATACTGTACTTCATGTAAAAACCCAAATGTTCTAGCTCTTGAGATATTTTCTTTATACTCTTCAATAGAGTAATCAAAATGAAAAGACTGTTCCCCTATTACAGGGTGTTCAAAATCAATCGAAAAGTCATAAATGATGTGATTTGAAGGCTTTAACTTTACAAATTTACCATCAACATTTACTTCTACTTCTTTTTTGATAACCAGTGCTTTTTTGCTTTTATCTTGTTCTTTTATTCCAACCTCTTCAAGTAACATACAAAAACCACTGCTGCTTCCATCTAGAATAGGAACTTCATCATTATCCACTGTAATTCGAAGGTTGTCTATACCATAAGCATAGATAGCTGACAATAGATGTTCGATCGTTGAAATGACCACTCCATCTTTTCCTATAACCGTTGCCATTTTAGTATCGATTACATTCTCAGGAGCTAAAGGGATACTGATAGCTTCATCTGAACGATAAAATATAATCCCCATATCATCTTCAAGAGGCTCAAGCTTCATCTTTACAGGAACTCCTTTATGAAGTCCCACTCCTACAATCTCAACCTCTTTTTTAATTGTTCTTTGTTTCATGATCTCTCATCAATCTGTTTTTTTCCATCTTTTAAGATGTCAGTGATTCGTGTTTTTATCCAAAAACCATCCATCCATTCTATTGGGTTTACCTCTACACCTTGGATTAAAATTCCAAAGTGTAAATGATCCCCAAATACTGCTCCTGTAGAACCTGTTCTTGCGATCTTGTCACCTCTGTTGATTTGCTGTCCTACTTCAACACTTTGTGAGCTTGTATGAGCATATAAAGAGGCTAATCCCATCCCATGATCAACAATGATAGTATTTCCATATAATCCTAAATAGTTATTAAATACAACATCTCCTGCATTTGAAACATAAACTGGAGCTTTTTTTACACTTGCCCAATCTATTCCTAAATGCCATGCTTCATTTATCTTCTCGCCATCTAAATAATAGTGTCTTCTTTCTCCATAACCTGCTACAGTCTTAGAACCTCTTAATCTTTTAAAAGGTTTAATATTCACTTCATTTACGCTTTGTTCTTTTAAAGCATCTCTTGTTACTTTTTCTAAAGCTTGTATGTTTTTTGCTCTAAGATCTTTATTTGAAGCAATGAAGATCTCTTTTGGAGCTTGTGGTACCATCTCTCCACTTTGTTCTAGAACACTCGCACTTACATTGTTGATAAACTTATTTGAAAGTTCAATATTATCTGTTCTAATCTTTTTGCTTTGAATATAAAAAGGTACTTTTGTAATAGTTATATTATCAGCTTTATCCACGGCAACTAAATTAACACGCTGAAACTGTTCAAAGTCTATAGGCCAAGCAACAAGTGCCATGTAGTATCCCTCTTTATAGAAAGGAACTAGTTCAAATCTTTTTTTCTCATTGAAAGAGATATATGCATCTTTTAGATTTTCATCAGATACTTTTACAACAACAGCAGCACTACCACCTCTTTGAATATACCTTGAATTTGAAAGTACATTTGCCTTTGGTTTTCTACTATCAATTATAAGATCTACTTTTTTAAGTCCCTTATTCCCTTCTAGGAAATTCCATTTACTATTATCAACTACTTCAATAATCAAAGAGGTTTCAACCCCTTTATAAAAAATATCAAGCTTTGGAGGTGGAATAGCTATAGTGATCTCTTTTTGTACATCACTAAATACCTTTTCTAATAATACTGTCTCTTTTTGTCCATCTCTAAAACTTACTTTATAATACTTGATCCCACTTTGATCTTCTACTTTTACTTGAATTGGAGACTTAATATTCCAATAAAGTTGGTTTTGAGCATGGATAAAAGGTTTATTTTGTTCAAACGCAGGAGAGAGGTAAATAAATCCAACACCACCTAAAATGAGTATACTGACCATTAAAAAAACTAATTTAACAAAATTATTCTTTTTTCTTTTAAATTGCAAAGCTTTCCTTTAATAAAACTATAATTTTCGCGATAATACCATATTTATGATTTAGATTTTATATAGTGTAACTTTTTATAACCTTCTTTTCTCTTTTTAAAACTACTTAATGCAAATTTATTATATATATCTAATATATCAAGAGCTAAACAGTCTGTTCCTCCCCTACCTATACGTCCAAGGTATTGAATCAGCCTGCCATAATAAGATATTGGAGTTGCAAAAATAATCGTATCAAGATGTGGAAAATCTATCCCCTCTCCAAAATATGAAGTTGTGGCTAAAACCAATGAGTTTGATTCTATTTCACCTAATGCTTTTTGCTGTATATCTTTCTTGAGACTTCCATGTATGCTAATAAATTCGATCTTTTTGTTTCTCAAAAGAAGCTCAAGATTTTCTATATGCTCGATCCTATCACTTAAAAGAAGTATCTTTCTATTTTGATACTCTTCAATCAACTGTACTATAAGACTATTTCTTCTTTCATCATTAGATATCTCAGAGATAAGTTCAGTAAAATTATCTACTTCACTAACAAAATCTGTCTCTATTACCTTATATTCTTTTTTCCCAGTTTTTACCTGCTTATGCTCATAAGCTATCTGACCTAATTGCTGATATAGTAAAGGCTCCATTCCATCTTTTCTATTAGGTGTAGCACTTAGACCTAAGATATATTTCCCTTGAAATCTCTTAATAATAGTTTCAAAGGTCAAAGCAGGAATATGATGACATTCATCTACAATCACAAAAGAATAGTTTTTGATAAGCTCAGGATTGTTTTTTAAACTTTGCATAGTAGCTACATCTAACTTTCCTGTTAATTTATTTTTGCTTTTGCCTAGATAGCCTATTTGCTTTTTATCCATTTTAAAATATTCACAAAAACGATCTATCCACTGATCCAATAAAAGATTCTTATTTACAATCACTAGAGTGTTTACCGATCTTTGTTCTATCATCTTTGCACCAATCACTGTTTTACCAAATCCAGGAGCAGCAATACAAATACAAAAATCCTTTTTATCTATCTCTTGTATCACTTTCTTTTGTTCATCTCTTAATGATAATGTAAATTGAGGTGCTTCGATATGTTTGACAAATCTTTCGTCTTTATATCTATAATCCAAATTATGCTGAGATAATACAGTGATCATGTTTCTCATCAAACCTCTTGGAAGCATTAAAATACCATTTTTATAACTAAAGCTTTGTATCTTATATGGTGTGTTGAAAATAGGCTTTCTTAATCTTTTAAGAGTTTCTATTTGAGGATTATCAAAAGTAGCCAACTCTTTAAGCTGATCAAGCACTTTTTTAGGTAGATTTTTGGTATTGATATAGATTTGATCGCTAAGAGTGATAAAGTTTTGAGCGCTTTGGCTTTTTTGCTTCTCTAATCTTTCGATCTCTTTTTCAATCTCATTTTTTTGTTTATATAAAGAAGAGAGTCTTTGTTCTATATCCATTATGATTATTCATCATGTTGGATATATTTTTCATTGATTTGAAGTTTGTTGTATTGACTGCATAGAGTTGAGTTTTTCTTCTTACCTTCACCCTCAAAGACTCCGTTTTGTTCAATTACAAGTTCATTGTATTGCATTTTACCAAGTACTTTTCCAAAACCTAAGATATTGGCTTGTTCTACTTCAAAAAGTCCATCAACTATACCATTTACAGTAAGGACTTTTGCTCTTATTTCTCCTAGTACTTCACCGTTTTTTCCGATTGTTACATCTTGTGTAGCAACAATGATCCCTTCAAATCTACCATCAATAAAAATAGAACCCTTAGTATCTATCATACCTTTTAGGGTTGTCCCTTTATTAATTACTGTTGTACCATTTTCTGGTTTTGATTGCTTATTAGATTTATTAAAGATTCCCACTCAACTCTCCTTTGTTTTTCAAATACTTGTTCATAGTTCTTCATATTCCAATCTATGAAATTTTCTGGATTTAGTAATCTACTTGCATATCTTACTTCATAGTGTAAATGAGGTCCATTACTTCTTCCACTATTCCCACTTCTAGCTATCTGCTGACCTTTTCTTACTACATCTCCAACTTTTACATCCGTAAATCTAAGATGTCCATAAACAGTTTCAAATCCAAAATTATGTGCAATGATAACTACACGACCAAAAGTACCTTCATTTTTATCTTGAACATACCTTACAACTCCATCTGCTGTAGCATATACAGGTGTTCTACGCTTTGCTCTAAGATCTGTCCCTTTATGATAATCTCTTTTTCTTGTAATTGGATGTGTTCTCCAACCAAATTTAGAGGTTACATAACACTCTTTTAAAGGACACTCACTTGGTATAGTTTGAAGCATATAAGATTTTTGTGCAGATGTTAACTTTGCCAAAGTAGCTCTTTGGATAAGTGTTGATTCTTCATCATTATTGATACCGATAATATCTTCTATATCTTCAAGCTTCTCTCCAAGCTCTTCAATCTTTGCTTTTTTATCTTCTATCTCTTGATTATATTTATAGTTTTCTTTTGTTAAAAGCTCTCTATCATTACTTAGTTGATCAACTTCATCTACAAGCTTTGAAATGACAAAAAAACTAAGACTCACTATAAGTAAAGTGATCAAAAGACTCCAAACGAATATCTTTTTTAGCATCTTGCTTATATTGTAAGACTTTGAACTATTTACATCTGATATGGTGATTATAAGCCTATCATTCTTTTTATTTCTTATCATCTTTTATTGTATTCCTTTAGAAACTCTTCTACGACACTAAACGATCCAAAAACAAGATAGTTTTCATTTTCATTTGCTTTTACTTTTGATATGTCGAACTCCTTCTTTTCAAGTTTTAAAGTACTGATAGACTTTTCTAAGATACTTTGAGAGATCATCCTTTGATTGCTACATGGAATGATTTGTATCTCTTTTACATATGGTTTGAGTATTGAAAGAATATTCTCATAGTCCTTATCTTCATAACAATTATAAATCAAAATAAATTTTTTTTGGAGTTTGTTCAATTCATCTGCAATACTTTGTGCTGCAAGACCATTATGTCCAACATCAAGTACAATGTTGCATTTATAATACTGAAATCTTCCTTTTAATTTAGGTAAAACATAATCTTTTAGCTCTATTTTCAAAAAATTCATAACATTTAAAGCCACAGAAAAATTCTTTGTTAAATATTCTGGTAAAGAAGATATGTCACACTCAATTCTTAGGTTCTTCAAAGGTATCTCTTTTTTATTTTTGAGAATATCTTGAGCAACCTCTAAAACCTCAGGGTATTTTTGCTCTGCAAGAATAAAGCTATTATCACAGCTTCTCATTTTTGTTGTAGCTATCTGTTCTAAACTATCACCTAAAAAACTTTGATGGTCATATCCAATAGGAGTAAAAACACTCAGATCGTTCTTTACAACATTGGTTGCATCGAACTCTCCACCAAGTCCAGCTTCTAGGACTAAATACTCTTTTTTATCACTTATCACAAATACAAGTAGTGTTGTATATTCAAAGTACGTAAGCTTAGTAAGATATTCTTGTTTCAGATTGTTCTGTAAAAACTGATGTGCCTCATTCAACTCTTCATCACTAGAATCTTTTCCGTTGATCCAAATTCGTTCATTGAATTTTTCTATATGAGGAGAGCTGTAATGCACTACCTCTTTATCTGCTTGAAAAAGTAAAGAGGATAAGTATCTTCCTGTACTTCCCTTACCATTGGTTCCAACGATATGAATAATATATGGTAAGTCTAATAATCCTTGTATACTTTCCCAAGACTTTTGAATAATTGTATAATCGATCTTATCATAGAACAAAGATTTTTGTTCTAAAAAATCACATAAAGAAACTATTCTTGATCCTTCATATTATTTAAAGCAATTTTTGTAAATACCTTTTTTAATGCTCTATCTGTTGCATCTGTAATAGCTTGATTCTTTCTAAGATCACTTACTTGAGCATCGTTCGCAACACTATAATCAGAATATCCACTAACAGTAAAAGCTTTTACGTCATCTTCTTTATCGAAATATTTTACACCTATAACAACACTTGTTCTATACTTACTTGCATATCCATCTTCATCAGAGGTTAAGGTACTATGACTTACTGATGCCAAAGAAAGAAAAACTTGAGTATCTGCAATATCTTTATTACTTACAAGCTTTCCTCTTAAATATCCAGATATTAAACGATTCATAGTATCTTTTAAAAATACAGAATCATTTGCACTATCTATATTCACATGTAAAGAAACATAAACATTTCCATGTATCTCTTTTTTGGCATAACTAGATACTGGTTTATACCCACATCCTACAAGAAAGATAAAACTTAAAAGAAATAAAAGTGCCTTTTTCAAGATCACCCTTTTACTACTATATTTACAAGTTTGTTAGGAACAACGATCTCTTTTATGATATCTTTCCCTTCACACCACTTTGTAAATATTTCACTTGATTTTGTAATTTCTAGTATCTCATCTTTTGAAGCACTTGGACTCACTTGGATCTCTCCACGTTTTTTCCCATTGATAGTTACAGCTAAAGTGATAGAGTCTTGTACAAAAACCTCTTCTTTTATGCTCAACTGCTTTTCAAAGTTTGCTCTTGCAAATAAAGATTCACTAAGCTCCCAACAAGTATGAGGAATGATTGGTTCAAGAATATTCGTCATTATATAGTATCCCTCAAGCCAAATAGTAGGATTATCTTGTTTGTTCATTGCATTCAAAGCTTCCATACATGATGCGATCAAAGTATTGAATGCAAAGGTCTTGTTCATAACCTCATCAGCTTTTTGTAATGCTTCATATACTTTTTTTCTTGCTTCTTTTTCATTATCATTTAAGCTTGAATGATCCATTCTCTCCATAAGTGAAGCATTTGAGCCTTCACATTTCGATGAACTTTCAAAAAATCTTCGAATAAACTTAAAAGCTCCCTCTACTGCACTATCATTCCACTCTAACTCTTTAGTTGGAGGTGCAGCAAAAAGGATAAACAATCTTGCTGTATCTGCACCATATTTTGCAACGATCTCATCAGGATCAACTACATTTCCTTTAGATTTTGACATCTTAGCACCATCTTTTAAAACCATCCCTTGGGTTAAAAGATTTGCAAATGGTTCACGTGAGTTTGTAAGACCTAATTGATTCAATGCTTTTGTAAAAAATCTTGCATATAAAAGGTGTAAGATCGCATGTTCTATCCCACCGATATATTGATCTACATCCATCCAATACTGACTATCTTCTTTACTTATACCCTCTTCATTCCATTTTTTAGGATTAGTTGCATATCGTAAAAAGTACCAAGAAGACTGTACAAAGGTATCTAAAGTATCTGTTTCTCTTATTGCTTCTTTACCACACTTTGGACACGAGCAATGTTTCCATGTTGGATGATTTTCAAGAGGATTTCCAGCCCCTGTTATCTCTACATCTTCTGGCAATGCAACAGGAAGATTCTCTAATTTCTCAGGAACGATACCACAATTTTCACAATGTACAAATGGAATCGGAGCTCCCCAATATCTTTGACGTGATACTCCCCAGTCTCTTAATTTGTAATTTACTTTTTCAGTACCTAAACCTTCTTTTTCAAAGTGCTCAATGATAGTTTTTTTAGCTTTTACGTTTGGCATATCTGTAAACTCACCAGAATCTACTAAAAAACCTTCATCAGTAAATGCTTCTTCAAGATTGATGATTCCATCTTTTGTATCAATAACTATCTTGATATTTAGTCCATATTTAGTTGCGAACTCAAAGTCTCTTTGGTCATGTGCAGGAACTGCCATAACAGCTCCACCACCATAAGAAGCAAGTACAAAGTTTGCTACCCATACTGGCACTTCTTTACCTGTTAATGGATGAACAACAGTGATCTCAAGGTCTAAACCTTCTTTGTCTTCAGTTGCTCTATCTCTTTCACTGATCTTTTGCATAGCTTCTATCTTTGCAATCTTTTCATCACTTAGAAGCTTGTTTTCTACGATATATTTAACAATTGGATGTTCTGGTGCTAAAGCAGAATACGAAACACCATAAATGGTATCAGGACGAGTAGTAAAAACTGAATACTTATCAAAGTTATTTCCAAGTTTTTCTTTTGAAGAGTCACTTAATGTAAAATCAAACTCTAATCCTGTACTTCTACCTATCCAGTTCTCTTGCATTGTAAGAACTTGTGATGGCCATTTACCCTCTAAAGTTTTTAGATCATCTAAAAGCTCTTGTGCATATTTTGTGATAGCCACATAATATCCTGGCATCTCTTTTTGTTCAACTTCATTATCACATCGCCAACAACAACCCTCTTCTACTTGTTCGTTTGCTAGAACTGTATGACAATCTTCACACCAGTTTACAGTTGAAGATTTTTGATATAAAAGACCCTCTTCATACATCTTGATGATAAACTCTTGTTCCCATCTTGTATAAAGCTCATCTGATGTGGCAAACTCTCTTTCTTTAGAAAAAGAGAGTCCTAGACCCTCAAGCTCTTTTCTCATATAATCAATATTTTCATAAGTCCATTTTTTTGGATGAGACTTGTGTTTAATAGCTGCATTTTCAGCTGGCATTCCAAAACTATCCCAACCAATTGGATGAAGAACATTATAATCTGATTTTCTAAAGAATCTTGCGAAAGCATCACCTAAACAATAGTTTCTCACGTGTCCCATGTGGATTCTACCACTTGCGTATGGAAACATACTTAGGATATATTTTTTCTCTTTTCCACAAGTTTCGTCCGATGGTTCGAAACTTCCATTGTCATTCCAAAAGTTCTGCCACTTATTTTCAATATCACTTGGGTTGTATTGCATAAAATGTTGTCCTTGTTTTATTCTTAGTTATAATCTTCGCTATCTTTACTTTTTGCACTTTCTATCAATGCTAATGCTACAGAGTATATGTTTGCTACTACAGCTCCTATAGCTAGTGCGATTGCTAAAGCGATGTTATCTGTAAATGTAAACACGATAAATGCTGGGATAAGATGCAGGTCTGCTACTAATGAACTTGCTAAAAGTTCTGCTGATAAAAGATTTCTTACTCCGATTTTCAATATCGTTGATATAACGTTTACTCCGGCTGCTATAAAAAGTGCCACTGCATTTGGTTCATACAAAAACCCTGCGGTTGTTGTCAAACTCATTAATGAGAAAAATATATAAACTACCTTGCCCCAATCCATGAAACTACTCCTCACTTTTGTTTTAGTGCTATAAATGGCAGATTGTACTAAAAAGTTCGTTATAGACCGTTTAAATGCTTAAAAGCTCTTTTAACATCAGGTTATATTCCACTTTTCCTCTAAACTCATTCTTACTTATTTGTGCAATAAAACTTATTTTTTGTCCCACATATACCTCTTGAATATCTAAAAAAACCAACATCTCTATAAGATGATCTCCATCTGATAATAAAAGTTTTTTATACTCTTTGTTTTTCCCAATTATTTTTATCTCATTGATCTGCATATTCTCAAAACGAAAAAATGGATAAGGGTTTTTTAATCCATAAGGTCTAAATGCTTCAATGATCGAATATACCTCAGGACTTATAGAAGATAAAGAAAAGCTCCCCACAGAACAATCTTCAAATTGTACATCTTCGATCTGTTCTTGAATGTTTTTTTCTAAAAGCATTTCAAACTCTTGCATATGCTTTGTAGCGATTGAAAGTCCAGCTGCTTGTTTATGTCCCCCAAAACCAAGTAAAGAAGAAGAACTTTTATCTATAAGTTTATATAGATCCACACTATCGATACTTCTTGCACTTGCTTTTGCTACATCACCTTTTATACTAAAAACAAAACTTGGTTTTTTGTATTTATCACATAACTTAGAAGCAACAATACCAATAATGCCTTCATTCCACTTTTCACTTGCTACAACTATCACTTTTTTATTTTCATCAACTTGTGCTTTTGCCTCTTCGAATATCTTTAATTGTTCAAGTTTACGAGCCTCATTGAGCTCAATAAGATAATCTAACTGATTTTGAGCTTCATAGTTATCTTTTGATAATAAAAACTCCAAAGCTACCATTGGATCTTCCATCCTTCCTGCACAATTTATTAAAGGAGCGATCTTAAAACCTATATCTTCTTCTGTTATATTTTCAAGTGCAAATCTTTGTTTTAACACCATAATAGAGGGACGATCTGAGCTTTCCATGAGCTTTAGTCCATACTTGACCATTGTTCTATTTAAACAGATCATTGGCATGATATCAGCAACTATTGCTAGGACCAAGATATCCAGACTTTGCATCATCTGATACTCAACTTGCAGTTCTTTTTTTAAACTAGCACAAAGATACCAAGCCACATGGGCTCCACATATCTCCTTAAAAGGGAAAGAACAATCCTCTTGCTTGGGATTGATAATAGCATATGCATCAGGAAGCTCACTCCCAACTGTATGATGATCTGTTATGATCAGATCGATTCCTCTTTGTTGACAAATCTTTGCAGCTTCATATGCACTAATTCCATTGTCCACTGTTATAATTATTCCATCTTCGATCTGATCCAATATTTTTGGACTTAATCCATATCCATGCTCAAATCTGTTTGGAATGATATAGTTTATCTCTATGTTTAGACTTGTAAAAAAATCAACCATGATAGCTGTAGAAACCACTCCATCCACGTCATAATCACCAACGATATTGATCGTTTCTTTTGTTTTTATCGCTTGAGCTATTCTTTTTGTAGCTTTTTGAATATCTTTGAAACTTTCTGGACGAGGGATTGTTTTTAGACTTAAGAACTTATCCTCTTCTCGTCTAGCTTGTAGGATTTTTACCAACCCTTCTGTTGTTAATAATGAACTCATTTTGATATTATATCTTCTTTAAACTATTTTTGGCTAAAATAATCGCTATTTACACGATATTAGGATTTATATAATGGAAAAAGCAAAATATATTTGGATGGATGGAGAACTCACCCCGTGGGATGATGCAAAAGTTCACGTTCTGACGCATACCCTTCATTATGGAAATGGAGCGATAGAAGGGACAAAAGCTTATAAGACTGTTGATGGAAGATGTGCTATTTTTAAACTCAATGAGCATACAAAACGACTTATCAATTCGTCAAAAATGACTTTAATGGATGTTCCTTTTTCATTAGAAGAGCTTAATGATGCGCAAGTTAAATTGCTTCAAGAAAATGAGCTCTTTGATGGTGCTTATATTAGACCGCTTGTATACCTTGGGTATGGAGTAATGGGACTTTATCACAAAGATGCACCTGTAAACGTTTCTATTTCTGCTTGGAAATGGGGAGCATATCTTGGGGAAGAGGGTCTAAAAAAAGGGATCAGATTAAAGATCTCTTCAATGACAAGAACACCAAACACTTCTGGTATGGGAAAAGCAAAAGCAGTTGCAAATTATTTAAACTCTCAAATGGCAAAATATGAAGCTGTAGAAGCTGGTTATGATGAAGCACTTTTAAGAGATGATCAAGGATATGTTGCAGAAGCGAGTGGAGCATGCTTTTTTATGGTAAGAGATGGTGTACTTATTTCACCTCCAAATGATAATTCGCTAGAATCCATAACTCAAGCTACAGTTATAGAGTTAGCTAAAGATATGGGTATTGAAGTAGTTAGAAGAAGGATCACAAGAGAAGAGATATACATAGCAGATGAGTGTTTCTTAACAGGAACTGCTGCTGAAGTAACTCCTGTAAGAGATGTAGATGCAAGAATTATAGGATGTGGAAGTAGAGGTCCAATCACGGAAAAACTGCAAACTGCGTACTTTGATGCCGTTGCAGGAAAGAATGAAAAGTATTTAAAAGATTTAACCTATATCAACTAAAAAGAATACTTAAGATATACATCAAGTGTTTTGTATAACATTACACTTGAATTTTTTTAAATGGAGACTTAGGTCACATTTACGAACAATATAAAAATGAGGGAATATATATGCCAATAGATAATGACTATTTTAAAAATAGACAAAAACAACAAAACAACGGAGGAAACTCTTCAAACAATGGAGGCGATAATGGTGGTGGATATCAACCTCCATTTGAGCCACCTCAAATGTTTAAAAACTTTGGAAAAGGTTCAGCAGTATTATATGCTATCATCATCATAGCTGTTTTACTCTTTTTTGCCAAGCCATTTGTAGTTATCAACTCAGGTGAAGTTGGTATTAAAGTAACAACAGGTAAATATGAAAATGAACCATTACAACCTGGTTTCCACCTTTATATACCAGTACTTCAAAAGATCATTACAGTTGATACAAAAGTAAGACTTATAAACTATATGTCAGTTGAGCAAATGACAGGTTTTGATAGTGGAATCAGAGCAAATCCAGCTATTAATATCCTTGATGCCAGAGGTCTTCCTGTATCTATCGAACTTACAGTTCAATATAAACTTCTTCCATATGGAGCGCCAACTACAATTGCAACATGGGGTCTATCTTGGGAAGATAAGATCGTAAATCCAGTTGTAAGAAATATCGTGAGAAATGTTGTTGGTGAATATAACGCTGAAGAGCTTCCAACAAAAAGAAATGAGATTGCAACTCAAATCGAGAATGGGATAAGAACACAGATTGAAGCCCTAGAGGGAAAACCTGTTTCTATAGAATCTGTACAATTAAGAGAGATCGTTCTTCCTGAAAAGATCAAAGAGCAAATTGAGAGAGTTCAAATAGCGAACCAAGAAGCTCAAAGAACAAGATATGAAGTAGAACGTGCAAAACAAGAAGCTGAGAAAAAAGCTGCTCTTGCAAAAGGGGAAGCTGACAAAAACAGAATCGAAGCACAAGGTAGAGCAGATGCTGTGACAATTGAAGCAGCAGCTCAATCTAAAGCAAATAAGCTAGTAGCAGAGTCTTTAACTCCTAGACTTCTTCAAATGCAACAGATCCAAGTTCAAGGAAAGTTCAACGAAGCGCTTAGAGAAAATAAAGATGCTAAGATATTCTTAACACCTGGTGGTTCAACTCCAAATATCTGGGTTGATACAAAAGACAAACAAAGAGATACAGCTATCCACAAATAAAAGAGAATTTTCTCTTTTATTTGGATCCTCTATTTGAAGGGATTTAATGCAAAAGTTTAAATATATAATCATCCTTGCCTTAGTAGTCGTTTTGACTCTTCTTTATCTACAACTTGATGATTATGATAATATTTCAAACTCACTTTTAGATGATAACATCAAAGCTAACGAAACAATTAAGTCCCTTCAAGAAGAGATAAGTACTCTCAAACACATCAATGAAAACCTACAAGAGGAGATTGTCTTTTTATTCAATAAGATAGAGAATCTTACTTTAGAGATAGAATATCTAGAACATGACAATCTACAAGAGAAAAATGAAACTCTAGAAAATGCCCCAATAGATGATGTTCTAAATGAAGCCATGGGAATAGATGGGACAACCCCTACTATCACACTTGAAAATGAAAACAACATAACAGGATTTGGAGAGCCTAATAATGACTAATATAATTGATAAGATAGATTTCGAAAAACAAGATGGGATGGTACCTGTTATTGTTCAAGAAGTTGATACTAATGAAGTGTTAATGCTTGCTTATATGGACAAAACTGCACTACAACTTACTTTAGAAACAAAATATGCCCACTATTTTAGTAGAAGCAAACAACGTATCTGGAAAAAGGGGGAAAGTTCAAACCATACTCAAGAGGTTCAATCTATCAAAGTTGATTGTGATAATGACACTATTCTTTTACTTGTTAAACAAAATGGGGTAGCTTGCCATACTGGACGAAAATCTTGTTTCTTTACAGATCTAGAAAGTGGAGAGAATATCTTGAATGTAGAAGTAGATACAAGTTCGGCTTACGGAGTTGTAGATACTTTATATCACATCATTCAAGAAAGAAAAAATGATGACCCAAGTAAATCATATACAGCAAAGCTTCTTCAAGGGAAACAAAACTCTATGTTAAAAAAGATCGTAGAGGAAGCAGGAGAGTTTACTTTTGCAGTTAAAGATAACGACACTGAAGAGGTGATCTATGAAGGTGCTGATCTTATGTACCATTGTTTAGTAGCAATGGCTAGCCAAAATATCTCTCCAGATAGGATCAAACAAGAACTTGCTCGTCGTTTTGGGATGAGTGGGATAGAGGAAAAAAACTCTAGAGATTAAATCTCATCTCTTTAATTTGAGGTATTTGTGAGTAATTCATAAGTTATTCTGTGAAAAACTATTATAGGTTCACATGGATACAAATACTCAATTGATAGAAGAAAATCAACAACTCAAACAGAAAAATGAAGCACTTGAAAAAAAAATAAAAAAGCTTGATAGTCGTCTAAATTCCATCATGAAAATAAATGATAGAAGCTTTAAAGATATTCTTGATAAGAATACAGATCTTGAAAAAATAATATATAGATTCAACAGAATACTAAATCAAAGTGACAAACAAAGCAAATCTATTTTACTTCAAAAAGATGAACAAGAAGAGATACTTTTAATAAATACTAGAATGGCACTTATGGGTGAGTTAATTGATTATATTGCTCACCAATGGAAACAACCTCTTAATACAATAGCTATAGTTGTCCAAAACCTCGCTCTTAATTATTCTCAAAATAACATCAATGATAATACGATAGAGACTTTTGAAAAAGACTGTTTAGCACAAATCCAATACATGTCTGATACAATTAATGACTTTAGAAACTTTTTAAAAGATGATAAAAGACTTTCAACCTTCAACATAAAAGATACTTTATTGAAAATGGAACCTCTTGTTCAAAACCTCATTATGATGAAATTCATTAAACTCGAAATAGACCTACCACTTAATAATCCTACTATCTATGGAATTGAAAATGAACTTATCCAAGTTTTTATAAGTTTTATTACTAATTCAATAGATGCTTTTAATAATCAAAATAAAAAGTTTATTTTGATTAATATTGAAGAAGATAAAGAAAATCTATATATTCATTTTAAAGACAATGCAGGTGGTGTAGATCCAAAGATTCTTCACGAAATATTTAATCCAAAATTCACTACAAAATCTGCAATAGGTGGAACAGGAATGGGACTTTACATATCAAAAAAGATCATCAAAGATACCTTCCACGGTGAACTATATGTAAAAAATGAAACTTTTATATTTGATGATGAAAAATATCAAGGAGTAAACTTCACAATCCACCTTCCAAAATAAATATTTGAGAAATTATTCTTAAATGAGATATTTTTGAGATTTTTTCTTAGTATTATTTTTGTTTTAAATAATATTAGGAATAAATCAATGAACAAAATATCTATAAAATTCACTGTCGTATCACTTTTTCTCTTCTTGTCTTTTCTGATTGTATCTAGTATGCTTTATATTCAATACTCTTATAGTAAAGAACTTGTACAAAACGCTATAGATGACCATTTAGAACTTCTTTCATCAAAGGTAGAAGACAACATACAATATATGAGTAATACAAACTCAAATACTATCAATAGTGTTATTGGGTTTTTAAAAAATAAAGATATGGCTCATTTCGAAAATAACAAAGAACACTATATTGAGATATTTACTAATATATTAAAGAATAATAAAGAACTTTATGCTGTGTATGTTGGGTTTGAAGATGACTCATTCTTTGAAGTTATTAATTTAAACATCAGCAAGCAACTAAAAACAAGATACAACGCAAAGAAAACAGATAATTGGCTACTAGTAGAAATAAATAATACTACTAAAAAGCTGACCCTATTAAATAAAAACTTACAAACTACTCACTCTCGTATAACACAAAATGACTACTTCGCAACTTCCCGTCCTTGGTATAAAAATGCGTTGGAAATGGATGTTCTTATTAAAACAAGACCTTACAGTTTTTCAAATATAGATTCAAAAGGGGTAACCTTTGCACAAAAGATACCTCAAACTAATAATGTCTTTGCACTTGATATTCTTATAGACAATCTTAACAATATTTTACAAGAATATACAGGAGATACACTTCAAAATTCTTATATAGTAAATCATACAGGTAATATCATTGCTCAATCATCTCATAAAACAGAAGCTGATATTTTAAAAAAGATTATCTCCATTGTAAAAACAAAAGCTCCAAAAGAACGACTTTTGCAAGAGATTAACTTAGGGGAAAAACAATATATCTATTCTATACTACCTTTAAAAGGAGAATTCCTATGTAGTTATAGTGAAATTGAGATCATTGAAGCTCCATACAAAGAAAGAATCAATCTTATGTTATTTTTAATTCTTTTAAGTCTTTTAGTGATCCTTCCACTAATATTCTACTTCTCTTCAATAATTGTTAAACCTATTTTGCTCTTAGTCAATGAAAGCAAAAAAGTAAAAAATAGAAAATTTGATAAAGTGCAAATAATAAAAAGTAATGTACTAGAAATACATACCTTATCAAACTCTTTAGCTAAAATGTCTGAATCAATTTATGATTATCAAACAAAACTTGAACACAAAGTAAAAGAAAGAACTATAGAACTTCAAGAAAAAAATAAAGAGCTTGAACGTTTATCAGTTACAGATAAACTCACTGGTTTATACAATCGTATCAAGCTAGATAGATCTATTGACACAGAGATAGAAAGAGCTAAGAGATATAATGATATTTTTGGAATTATTATTATAGATATTGACTTTTTTAAAAGTGTTAATGATACCTATGGACATCAAACAGGAGATACTATCTTAATAGAATTTGCTTCTATTTTAAGAGAATCTATCAGAACAACAGATATCGTTGGAAGATGGGGAGGAGAAGAGTTTATTATCATCTGTCCTGAAAGCTCACTTGTCAATATAATGATCCTTGCAGAAAAACTAAAAGATAGAATTGCCAGATACAATTTCTCTACAGTTGATCATAAAACTGCAAGCTTTGGAGTAGCAAGTTACATTCAAGGTGAAAAGCCAGAGGAGATGATAGATAGAGCAGATAAAGCTCTCTATCTAGCAAAAGAAAACGGAAGAAACAGAGTAGAAACTTTAGAAGATATCAATACCTAGGGAAAGTAAGAGAAAAAACTGCTCCTTCTTGTGCATTTTGTATTTCTAGCTTTCCTTGAGCATGGGACTCTATAATCATCTTACAAACATAGAGCCCTATTCCTGTTCCACCTTTTTTTATTTTTGTTGTAAAATATGGTTCGAATATTTGTTTCATAATATTCTTAGGAACTCCTCCTGCATTATCTTCTATCTCCACAGTCACTTGTTTTTCTTTTAAACAGGTTCTTATCTTTATTTTTCCATATCGAATATTTTTATGCATAATGGCATCTTCCGCATTTTGTATAATACTTAAAAAAACATGTTTCAATTCATTTTTATATGTTTTAACAATCACATCATCTTCAAATTCAGTTTCAACAAGAATATTTTTTACCTTTAATGTAGGGTGAACAATAACCAATACTTCTTCTATCACTTGATTAATATCCAATACACTACTCTCTTTATCGCTATGAAAAAAAGATCTAAAATCGTTTATTGTTCGAGAAAGATGTTGAGAGTATGATCCAATAAGTTCAACTTCGTCTAAAAGAAGTTGCTTATCCACTTTCTCTTCTAAAATCAATTTAAAAATAAGATTATTACTAGTAGCAGATATAGCTGCCAAAGGCTGCCTCCATTGATGTGCGATAATATTAGTCATCTCTCCCATTTGAGCAAATTTCGATTGTTGTATAAGTTTTCCTGCTTGAAGTTTATTTTTCTCACGTTCCTCTTTTACTGCTTTTTCTAAGCTTCTATTATACTTTTTTAACAAATTCTGACGATAAATAAAGAAAATTAAAATAATAAATAAAAAAGCCAATATTAAAAAAGCTATTCTCAAGGTTTTTATATATTCTAAGTTATCTTCATAGACAAAAGTGACCCACTTATTTAATATTTTCTGCTTTTCCTCCATAGATAATCTTTCTACAGACTTTTCCATAATTTGCAATAAAGTTGTATCTCCTTTTATCGTTCCAATACTTAAAAGCCATTTTTCATCGATACTCCCTGTAATTTTTAATTCTCCTAAAAATCGCTTTTGTATTAAGTTTCCTATGCTTGGAACTGTTCCAATAAATGCAAATAACTCGCCTCTTGCCACTCTTTCCATCCCATCTTCATCACTTTTTACTTTAATGATCTTAAGATATGGATATTTTCTTTTTAGAAGTTCAATGGTTGCATAATCTTTTGGAATCCCTATCTCTCTTCCTTTTAATTCATCAATCTTTTCAATAAAAGAAACATTATTCTTTGTAACAACAACCAAGGGATATGAAAGTATAGCTTTCGTAAAATCCATATATTCTAAACGACTCTTTGTCTCCATAAGTAAAGGTATAATATCACACTTCCGTTTTTGGATATACTCCAAAGATTCTGTCCAGGTTTGGGTCTCAACAAGTTCAAAAGGTATCTTTATAGAACTTGATATAATAGATAAGAGATCTGCTCCTATTCCCTGATATTTTCCCTCTTTAATCTCTTCAAATGGTGCCCAATTTGGATCAGCACAAAATCGTATAGATCTTTTTTGATCTAGATAGTTTTTCTCTTCTTGTGTCAAAAAAGTCAAATCTTGATATAATTTACTTTTCTTAGAAGTTATGATCTTAAGAGACTTATTAATAATTGATATAGCTTCTTTTGACTCTTTGTTCATAGCATACCTATAACTTATATTCTGATCTTTACCATAAACTTCACTACAAATAAAAGAACTATGTCCCTTACAAAACTCCTCTTTTGCAATAAATCCATCAATTTTGTCTTCACTCAATTCTTGTAAAAAATCTTTTTCATCTCCTAGCTTAAAGTCTATCCTTAATCCTGAAAGTTCATAAATATCATTTACTATGTCTATTGCATAGCCAGAAGTATCTCCTGCAATATTAGTATCAAAATTAAATACATAACTTTTGTCACCTCCTAATACTATTCTTGGATTTTTTCTAAGAAACTCTAACTCATTTTGATCTAAGTTTATCTTTTGTGCTTGAGTATTAAAAATCATTGGGCTAAAAAGCCACTTTTTTCGTAATTCTTGCATCTGACTTTGAGGAATTGCTTTTAAAGCCTTATTAATAATACTCACCAATTCTGGATATTTTTTATTGATTGAACAAACAATCTCTCTTTCTTTATCATCTTCTAAATAAAGTACTTCTCTAAATGGGATATTCAGAGAGTTCAAAGTATATAAAGAAGCATCACTCATAGGAATGGCATCAACATTATGTTTTTCTAAAAACTGTGGCAAATCATGATAGTCTTGAAATTCAACAAGTTGAATACCGTGGATTCCTTCAACTCTAGATATCTGAAACCCATTATCTTTTTGTAAAGCGACTACTTTATTTTCCAAGTCACTTAAAGAGTGAATATTTTTGGGATTCCCCTCTTTAACTACTATATTATTTCGAATAAGTAAAGTTGGATTAGTAAAGAAAAATGACTCTGCTCTTTTTTTGGAATATACAGAGGTACCTAATCCATGTATTGTTCCTTCTTTAGCCTTCGAAACAAGTTCTTCCCATACCCCTACAACTACTTTTATATTTGTATTTGCTATTTTATTGATTTTATCAAAAAGCTCAACATTATAGCCTCCACTTATTTCATTGTTCTTGACAAACACATATGGTGCCCAAGTAGCATCTACCCCCAGACTTATCGATCTATTTTCTTCTAAAAACTTTTTTTCTTGTTCTGTTAGATTGATTTTAGGGATATTCTGTTCAAATGGGATTGCAAATAAACAAACTACAGTAATCAAAAAGATGAAAATAAATTTCATAAAACTATTTTAATCCTATACCCTTCACCGTACATTGATTCTAAAAACTCATTACCTATCTTTTTTCGCAATCTTGAAACTAAATTTCTAATTTTTCGTTCATTGTAGTCTTCTCCTTCAAAAAGGTGAAAATCAATATCAAGATAACTTCTCAATGCGCCTTTTGCTGATATCATAAAATCTAAGAACCTTGTTTCATTTACTGTTAATTCTATATCTTTGTCTCCATAAAGTTTTTTACTATTCTCGTTCCAATAGTATCCACCACATAAAAAGATAAATTTTTGTTGTGATTGTGAATTCATTTTCTCTATAATCTTTTCTATCACTTTTAGAAACTGTCTTATATCAATTGGTTTAACTAAATAACCATCTACTCCTTCTTCAATACACTTTAGCATATAAGGAGCATTATCATAAGCTGTTATCATAACAATTGGTACAAATCTATCTTTTTTTCTTACTTGTTGAATAAATCCTATTCCATCAAGATTTGGCATGTTTATATCGCTGAAAATAATATCAAATCTTCCACTTTCAAGGCTTTGTAAACCCTCTAGTCCATCGGCAACAGTAATCACACTTGAAAAAATATTTTCTAGCATTTTTAAAGTTTGTATTCTTGAGTCATAATCATCTTCAATAAATAAAACCCTTAAATTTTTTGTATACTTTGTTATATTTTCTATTAATGTCTTATTCATAAGTCTTTATCACTACCCTTTTGTAATTCTAATATTTTTGAAATCACCTCTTGAGATTTTAAAATCGAAGTATGGGTCTCATTAAATCCGAGCACCTTGCTTGCATTATTTTGCATCACTGGATGTAATTGACTATTTATAGTTACTACTCCATCATTACTGATCCCTTTTGTAAGTGTGATCTCTCCTTTAAAACCAAAGAATAGATAATGTTTTAAAGATTCGGGAAGCTTTCGATAATATATCTCTTTTAAAAATACGCTATTTGGTTGCATATCTATCCAATATGGAAGGGTGTAACTAAGATTTGCAGACCTAGAAGCCAACTCATCTCCTCCCCAAGGGGTTGAAATAGTAATGAACCTTTTGATCTTTTCTCTTTCAGCCATACTCATATTATCGATGATCTTTTTAGAAACCAAACCTCCCATACTATGTGCAATAATAGAAAACTCTTTATACTCATATTTTTGTATTAAATGACTTATTGCTTCATAAATAACTCTAGCACTAATCCCCAATCTCATTCCAGATGGATAGGAAACCACTACCACCTGATACTCATTTGGTAAGCTTTTTGCAATCGATATCCATTCTCTTGGATTTCCTCCTGCTCCATGGATAAAAAACACTGGTATCTTTTTAGGATCAAAGCTATCAATAAAGTATACTCCACCACCAACTTCTTCTATGAACTTCATAGGGATCCATAAGCCAGTTTTACCTAAAGATGGATCAAACTTCTTATAGGAAAAAGATACTATTTTATCATTTGAGAAGTTATCTATATAACTAAGATATTGTTTTTGTATCTGTTGTTCATTGGCATTGTGATCTTTTGTATAATTAATAGAACCTAAAATATCATTTTTTACCTCTTTTATATCATTTAGAAAAGTACACCCTGATAATATTATAGTAAATATAAGTATTGAAAAGTATTGTAAAAGAAGCTTCATTTATACCGCCATGATCTATTTATTTAAAGTATCGATTTAAGGAATCTTTATCGCCTTTAGTGTACAATATTGCTCAATTAATTATACTTAAACATAGGTTTCATTTGAAAAAAAATATTTTAGTCATATCTTATTCGCAGACAGGACAACTAAATCAACTCGTTGAGAACTTTATTGCTCCTCTTCAAAACTCTGAAGATATACATATCGAGCATAAGTTTATAAAACCCCTAAAACCATTCCCTTTTCCATGGGACCTTATGACCTTTATGGATTCTTTTCCTGAATCGATCTATCTTGATGGATGTGAAATAGAAGAATTTGAAGAGGACACTACTGAGTATGATCTTATTATCTTAGCTTACCAAGTGTGGTTTCTTTCACCATCTATTCCTACAACAGCATTCTTAAAATCAAAGTTTGCAAAAGAAAAATTAAGTAACAAACCAGTCATAACTCTCATAGGCTGTAGAAATATGTGGGTAATGGCTCAAGAAAAAATGAAATCTCTTTTGAATGACATAGATGCTAAGCTTATCGATAATGTTGTATTGATAGACCAAGGAAACTCACTTGAAACCTTTATAACAACTCCAAGATGGATGCTTACAGGAAAAAGTGATTCTCTATGGGGGATGAGCAAAGCTGGAATAGACCCAAAAGAGATAAAGAACTCTTCTAGGTTTGGAAGAGCTTTACTAAAAGCTTTAAAAGAGGATAAAGAGAAAACATATGAGCCACTTTTAACTGGGCTAAAAGCAGTAGAGGTGAATCCTAAGCTTATCAGAAGCGAAAAAATAGCAACAAAAAGCTTTACAATATGGGGTGGTTGGATAAGAAAACTTGGAAAACCAGGGGATAAAAAAAGAAAGCCAGTAGTAATGCTGTATCTTGTTTTCTTACTACTTATAATCTTGACTGTAGTTCCTATCAACATGATCATCCAAAGTATTTTACGAAAAGTCAATAAAGAAAAAGTATTACAAGAAAAAGAGTTTTATGAAAAACCATCAGGAGATGGAAACAAAAGAATGGAGGAATTCTTATAATTATGGAAGTTTATATAAACAAAGTTGAAAAGTTTATGCCAGGGGAAGTTGTAGATAATGATTCTATAGAGGATTATCTAGGACTTATTGGTAGGAAAAGATCAAAAGCAAAAAAGATCGTACTTAGAAGCAATGGGATAAAAACCAGACACTATGTACTTGAAAAAGGAACACAAAAACCTCTTTTTACCAATGCAAAACTTACCGCTTTGGCTATCACACAACTTGAAGATGAAAACTTCTCTTTAAAGGATATAGAGTGTCTTTCTTGTGGTACTACAACTCCTGACCAACTTATGCCAAACCATACACTTATGGTACAAGGTGAACTTGCTATAAGTGAGATAGAGACTATTAGTGCAAGCGGGATTTGTCTTAGTGGGATCAACGCTTTAAAGTACATCTATTATGGTATTAAATCAGGAGAGATGAACTGTGCTGTTTCAACTGGTTCAGAAGTAGTTTCACCTATTCTTAGCGCTAAAAACTTTAAAAAAGAATCAGAGCATATGATAGAGGAGCTGAAAAAAAACACTAGCATCGCTTTTGAAAAAGACTTTTTACGATGGATGCTTTCAGATGGTGCGGGAGCTATGCTTTTACAAAACAAACCAAATGAAAACGCTCTCTCTTTAAAGATCGACTTTATCGATGTCTTGTCATACGCAGGAGAGATGCCTGTATGTATGTATAGTGGTCTAAAGGTTGAAGAGAATGGTGAAGTTACTTCATGGAGAGCTTATGAACAAGAAGAGGTGATGCAACAATCTCTGCTTACAATCAGACAAGATGTAAAACTTTTAAATGAAAATATCATTGAATATACTGTTACAAAACCTATGAAAAAGATAGCTTCAAAAAGATCTTTAAAAGCTGAGGACTTCACCTACTTCTTACCACATTACTCTTCAACATACTTTAGAGATAAAGTATATGAAGGGATGAAAGAAGCGAACTTTGAGATTCCATATGAAAAATGGTTCACCAATCTTACAAAATGTGGGAACACAGGAAGTGCCTCTATCTATATCATGCTAGAAGAACTTTTCAATAGTGGAAACCTTAAAAAAGGGGATAAACTTCTTTGTTATATTCCAGAGAGTGGACGTTTCTCAACTTCGTTTATGTCATTAGAAGTAGTATAGATGAAAAACATTGATATCCCAGATGAAGGAAACTCTACTCTTGATGGTATCAAAAAGGTGATGTATGCCCCAAATAACAGTGGAGAATTTGAAAGATACAAATATTCAAGTAATGTAGAAGAATACTGTACTAAGCTTGCTGTTGAAGAATATGAGATATTAAAAGAAGAAGCGATAGAAGAGATAAAACAGAACATCTCTTCACCGATCTTGTATTATATGTATACCCATAGAATGGATATCCCTACGCTAGCAGGAGTAACGGGTCTTTTTCAATTTCGAGTAAAAAGACACTTAAAAGCAGAACATTTCAAAAAACTTAAGAACAATATCCTTCAAAGATATGCTGATGCTTTTCAAATTACCATAAATGATCTAAAGGACTTTGATGTTAACAAAATTTAAACACCAACAATTCGCTCATTGCGAAAGTGGTGTTGTTTCAACTTTACTTTCTCAATATGGGCTCAAAATAAGTGAACCAATGGCTTTTGGTATCACACACTCTTTGACCTTTTTTTACTTCCCATTGATCAAACTCAATGGCTTACCTCTTATTGCTTATAGAGAAGTCCCAAAGAACATCATAAAGAACATTGAAAAAAGACTAGGAATAAAAGTATATAAAAAACAATACAAAGATATGCTAGAAGCCAACAGTGAACTCTCTCGACTTGTAGTTGAAGAAAAAAAACTAGTAGGATTACAAACTTCTGTTTACTATCTTCCTTATATGCCAAAAGATATGAGATTTCATTTTAATGCTCACAATCTTTTGGTTTATGGAAAAGAGGGTGACGAATACCTTATATCTGACCCAGTTTTTGAAGAACCCGTTCGATGTAAAGAAAAAGACCTTACTATAGCACGTTTTGCAAAAGGGGTATTTGCTCCAAGAGGTTTTTTATATTATCCTCAAGATATACCAAAAGATATTCAAATGGGTGCGATCCTTAAAAAATCCATAAGAAAAAATGCAAAAAGCATGACAACACCTTTTCCTTATGCTGGAGTAAAAGGGATGAGACGACTTGCTCAATCTATTTTAAAACTCAAACCAAGCCAATCTAACAAAAGATATATTCAAAACTACCTTACTCATATTGTAAGGATGCAAGAGGAGATCGGAACTGGTGGTGGTGGATTTCGATTTTTGTATTCTGCATTTTTACAGGAATGTATGCAATATGATCTCGATAAACAAAAACTACAAAAAGCTTCTGAACTACTCATAGAGTCTGGGGAAGCACTTAGACAATTTGCTCTTTTTTGTGTACAAAGTGCCAAAAACATCGAGAACTTTGAAGCGCAAAAAATAAGTCAAAAACTCCTAGAAGCTTCAAAAATAGAAGAGGAAGCTTTTAAAATACTAAAAACCATTTAGGTTATAGTATTCCATAAGCGTTAATATTATAAAATAGCGACAATAATCATAAAGAGGTTGTAAATGATCGAAAGTGAAAAACTAAAAGAAGTACTGATAAAATATCTTAATTTAGAGGATATGACACCAGATGAGATCGAAGATGATTCTCCACTATTTGGAGATGATGGTCTAGGGCTAGATTCTGTTGATTCAATAGAATTGGTATTAGCAATAGAAAAAGAGTTTGGAGTAAAAATAACTGACTCAAAGCAATATGATACTATTTTTGCAAGTGTATCTTCACTTTTAGCATATATTAATGACGCAAAATAAAAAGGCCTATATTACTACCACAGCGATCTCTTGTTGTGGTGGTAAAAACGAAGAGGAACTTTTTCAAAACATCTACCAACAAAACACAGGTATCAAAGTTGATGCAACTTATTTCAACAATACTGAAGCTGCTATAGGAAAGATTGATACTGAAAAAAAATTTTTTGATCTTATGATCGAAAAATGTGAAGAGCTCCTTAACAAAAGTGATCTTGAGGACTTTGAAGATACTCTTGTAGTCATAGGATCATCTGTTGGCGGTATCAATATCACAGAGTCGATCTTTTTTCAAGATGGAGATTACAAAAATATAGATGTTAACCTTCATAATATCAACACAGTACAATTTTTACTTGAACAACATTTTAAGTTCAAAGATGGATTATCATTCTCAACAGCGTGTACTTCAAGTGCAAATGCTTTAGGGTATGCACTTGAAGTGATACAAAAAGGATTTTATGACAATGTCCTTGTACTTGGAGTTGATGCCTTATCTAAAACAACTGTTGGTGGTTTTTTATCTCTAGGAGTGCTTTCTTCAAACCCTTGCACACCTTTTGATATCAATAGAGAAGGGATGAATGTATCTGAAGCCATTGCATGTCTTTTGGTACAATCTACTCCAAAAGAAGACTCTATCGAGCTATGTGGAGCAGGATATAGTAGCGATGCTC
>Ga0193951_1000209_pt1 | contig 27469 bp, 22 predicted proteins | sample BB_2_MG_FD_140370 | JGI IMG/M metagenome (GOLD analysis project Ga0193951, IMG submission 140370) | Microbial mat bacterial communities from the Broadkill River, Lewes, Delaware, United States - BB_2_MG | ecosystem: Environmental > Aquatic > Freshwater > River > Microbial mats | place: USA...
GTGTTTTTCTTTTTAGTAATCAACCTGAACTTAGCTTAAGAGCCTTTTATTTTTACTCTATTAAGTTTATTCATCATTTACATCTACAGCGTTTGTTAAAAAATATCAGTTTCGCTTTTTCAACCAATTAAGAGCATAGAATAGTAATACTCATATATAGAAATAATCCTACATTGAATGACGTTTAATAGCGGTATTGTTAATGGCGCAATGTTGTATAGGAGCTTGTGATGACAAATCAATCACTAAACAACTGTCGGGTAGTGCATTACTGAATTTTTCGTAAATGACAAAAGCACGTGCTAAAGCATCTGTAACTTGGCAAAGGTTGTTTAAGGTTGAGTATGCTAGGTTTTTTGATCTACATGAATTATTTTCTTTAAGCAAAGTACCCATTGTTGTATATATTTGTTGAGTTTCTTCTGAAATGTCGGCAAAGGCTAGTGAACCGGCATTACGCACTAAATAAAAGTCTGAAATAAAATCGAATACGGTTGTATTTTTCAGAGCGTGAAGCTGTTTTGTATTTAGCCGTTGTGAGGTAGATTCGCTTGGCAAGCAAGGCGGATCTTCTGTTGCACAATGATCAAGGTTGTTAGTTAACATTAACGTATCAAATAATGAGCGTTTAAGGACGTCATCACGAAAACTTGCTGGCCATTCACGAGGTATAAACCGCCATTTAGCAAGTGCTTGCAAGTGCATTTTAGTGTAATTCTGGTAATTATTAGCGCTTAAAATTTCTTTATTCCAGGTGTGTTCAGGATCATGCTTTAACAGATATTTATGTTCTTTTTGATACGCGCTAAATAGAAGATTAAAGTGTTTAACATTATCAATAGTTACCGTGCTTACAGTCGCGTAACTGTTTTCTATGCTAACTAACTTGTAAGCAGGTCGATATGCTGCAATTGATGGCGCTTGAATATTAAATAGTGTGTTTTCTTTGCTTTTAATTACTGATGTATCGTTCATGTGCATATGTCCGCCAATATGCAGTCTTAAGCCTGTTTCAGCGAGTAATTTTCGAGTGTCATTTGTAGGTTCACGTTTTAGTTGAAAAGCTGTATTACCAAATAATGCTTGTATTGACTCTGTTTGACCGTCATAAAACTCACCCATTGGAAAATGACTAAATGCGATTAATGTTTTGTTCTGTGTTTTTGCACGTTGTACTACTTCTTTGATCCAAGTGAGTAGAAAAGGTTTTTCGGAAAGTACTTTGTTATATCCTGCATTCCCCGAGCCTTGAAAATCAAATACACCATTTTTTACTTGAGGGATATATACGTTTGCATCAATAGCTAATAACCAAAGGCCTGCTAAGGGTTCAATTAAGTAGCTAGTATCAGGGATATTTATACAGTTGCTTTTATCATTTTCGGCGCATTGCACGTAGCTACGTTCAGCTAATGAGGGGCCTTTTGAGAACGGCGTTTCCCATAAAAGTTCATTGTTGCTGGGCATTAGTCCAAAAGGTGCCATAATCTCAACTACTTCTTTGTAGCCTCCATGCGCTATATCGTCACTGCATATTACTTTTTTATTATCAGTGTTTATGTTTGTGTTGTTGAGCACTTTCTTGGTGCAACGAAGGTGCTCTGTTGAATAAATAGCTAGTTCTTGTCCTTTTTCATTTAAAAAGTCAGGTTTACCACCCGCACTTTTAAATGGCTTTACCGGATCATGATTACCAGGAATGGCAAAAAAACGCATACCATACTCTTTTGTATATTTATTAAGAATTTTTTTTAGACCATAAAGGTGTACAAGTTGGCCATCGTCGGTAAAATCACCCGGTAGAGCAACAAGTGTTATACCCTTAGCTGCAATATCGTTAAGTGTGGTAATTAAAGCAAAGTAATTTTCATTAAATAAACGTGTAGAATGAATTTGCGATCTCATACTTCGAATACTCACCGGTGGGATATCTTTCGCTAGTTGAATCCCCTTAAACCCTTGTTGAGAAAAATCGCCGTAAATATCATGAAAATGAATGTCTGGTATAAAAGCGACTTGGGTTTTAGTGTTAGCCTGTACGTGTGTTGTTATGCTTATTAAGCTAATGATGAGCAGTAAGGCTTTCATGCTTAGTTCCTGTCAACCGTATCAATGAGTTAAGTTTATTATTTTTTAATTATGTAGAAACAGGGATCATAATGATCCCTGTTTTTTAAACGTTATTTAAAAAATAGCACGCAAACCTAGTGATATTCGTCTACCCGAAAACTCATACATTGTCGGGAAAGCAGAATCAAGTGTATAGCCTTTAGTGGCTTCGTCTGTAATATTAATACCTTCTAATGTCATTTTAATTGTGTCGTTAATATTATAGCCAAGAGAAATATCTGTTTGACCATAAGCATCACGATAAACTGGATATATATCGCGCTCTATATATTCAACATATTTATCTTTATAGTTGTAAGAAATACGAGCATCGAAATTGAGGTTTTCATAATAGAAGGTTACGTTGTAAGTTTCGTCAGCTAGACCTTCTGCTGGGGTTGGAATACCTAAATCTGATGAGCCTGTTAATGAATTATCTAAAGAAGTGTAGTTAGCATTAACACCAAACCCTTCTAATGTACTGTGAAAACGTCCAAATGGAATTTGTGCAATTAATTCAATACCACTGACATCGTAGGCACCTTCGGCATTAACTTTTTGATAAATATCAAAGTCGTACACACCATCAATACTACCGTTATCATTGTATTTAGTTACATCATTAACAACGCCAGTTAATGATTCTCGCACTACGCCTTTAATCTCTTTTTCAAAGTAAGAAATGGCTAATAAACCACCTTTTTCTAAGTACCATTCTAAGCCCATTTCCCATTGGTCGGCATACGTTGGCTGTAGATCAGGGTTACCATCACGGTATTTAAATTCACTTAGGCTGACTGTTCGCTTGTAAGCAATGTCAGTTAAGGCTGGGCGAATAAGAGTTTCGGATGCAGCAGCACGTAAGACTAAGTTGTCACTCAGATCAAGAGAGAAGTTTATGCTTGGTAATAAGTCAGTGTAGTTACCGCTTTTTGATATAGGGGCGGATGTGTAACTCGTTGTACCATCGCTACCTTGTATTTGGTGGTAGCCAGACGAAATCACCTCAGTATCAATATAACGAACACCAGCATTTAGGGTTGCGGGCATTTTGCCAATATGAAAAGAAAAATCAGCCATAGCATATATGGCAGAAGTTTTTTCTTTAACTTGATAAAATTGATCAGGTTCAAAATCAACGGTAAAACCGTCGTATCTTAATTCATTACGTGCATAGCTATTTGATACTTGGCTCCAATCTACTTTTGATGAAACTTCAGGTAAGTATTCGCCACCTGAGACTAGTTCTGAAATACTTGTTAGTTGGCTGTCAGCTAATGTGCGTGTACCTACCCATGACGAGTCGCCAGCAGTTGGACCTGTGACACGGTTAGAGCCGTAGTTACGTTCTTTTGATTTATCGGTATAGCGAGCACCGAATTGAATACTTGATAATGCAGGTAAATAAGCTAAGTTTAATTGGCGTGAAAAGTCTAATTGAGCGGCATATTTGTCATCTGAAATATCTTCAATATTTACTTCATTATAATCAAATAAATAAGCTTCGGGTGTATTGTACATATCAAAACTTTCGGCGTTATCACTTGAAAGAGTCTCTGCGCCTGTACTCGTATAACGAGAGCGTGTTGCACGGTAAGCTGTGTGCTTTAAATTGGTGTTTTCTGATGTTTTTTGAGCACCACTATAACCAATTACACCATAAATATCCCATTGTCCAAGTAATGAATCCATTGTCAGACTATATTGTTGGTAGTCAGTATTGTTGCTATTTTCTTTACTTAAAAGCTCATGTTGCGTAGCAGCGTAATCAGCATCTGTTATTACTGTAATTCCATATTCTGACAGGGTTGTATTGTCATATGCATGTACTTTTTCAAGCGAACTAATACTTGATGCTGTGTAGGCTGCTGCATCGTATTCGTCTTCATGGTCATCAAAATTTCCCACTAAACCATCTAACGTTAAACTAAAGTTACTATTAGGTTTATATTGCAAAGATAATGTAGCCCCCCATTTTTCTTGCTCTGTTAAGTAAGCGCGATCACCTACTTTATTCAAAAAGACAACTCGGCTAGTCTCATCATCATCAAATCGGTCGTTAATTATTATACCTGCATCACGCTCTAATACTTCTGCTGTTTGGTCAGCTTGAAATTGCGATGAACCGGTTTTTTCTAACCAACGAGAAATAGGGCGAAAATCTATACCTGAATTACTGTCTGAACGGTTGGTACGTTCTGAGTATGCGAAAGATGCTAATGCCCCCCAATCTCCAAAGGTATCGCTAGCTAATAGGGCAAGTTTAGGATCAGTTTCTTCTGATATTTCGTTATAAGCACCTTCTAGTGAAACCACAATTTTACGTTCATTGTAATCAAAAGGCCTTGCTGTATTAATATCAACCGAACCAGCAATACCACCTTCTTCATCTGCGGCAGTAGGTGATTTTTTTACAGTAACACTTTGAATTATTTCTGAGGCAAAAATATCAAATTCTACGTCACGCCCACCACTACCAGATGCTGTTGCCAGGTTATTAATAGACACAAAGGTGAAATCACTAGGTAAACTTCGAACATTTACTTTTTGCCCTAAACCTTTATTACGTTCAATTGTTACCCCTGGCATTCTTTGTAATGCCTCTGCTAAGTTTTGTTCTGGGAAGTCTGCGATATCAGATGCGACAATCGAATCAGAAAAACCGATATTTTCGCGTTTTAAATCGACTGCCTTTTTTAAGCTTTTTGAATAGCTAGCGGTAACAACAACTTCTTCCATAGCGTGTTCATTTGAATCATTTTCTTGTGCGTGAACTTGGCTTATAAATAAAGTACTTAAAGCAAGTGCTAATGGCGATAGTTGAAACATTCGGTTAGACATTACGTTATTCCTATTTGTTAGTATTTATTAAGATTTAATAAGTTATTTCTCCACTAAAGACGCAACATAAAATGAAAAGGGGACGTATATATTTGATGAAACTTTTATGTCAGTTTTACTACAGAAGTTTCATAAAATTGTCATTAAATCATCATAATAAACCTGTATTTTCTAAGCGAATATTAGCGCCATTTTAATGCTCATTGATTAATAACTTGACGCTGTAAATAACTATACAAAAAAGAGAATCATGTCCCTCACTAAAATGTCATCACCGATTATTAGTAAAAATACTCAGCAACATGGACCATTAGTTAGGTGCTTTATAGCGAACCAAAATTCGCTTCAGGAATTTTTTCGTCGGTCGGTAGATGATCATGCTGATGCTGATGATTTATTTCAAAAGCTTTTGTTAAAGGCGTTAAAAATAGAAAATACGGAGCATATAGATAACTTACTTGCGTATGGTTTTCGCATGGCGAAACACTTAGTTATTGATCATCATAGAGATCAAAAAAAATTTCCAGAAAGTCTTGAACATGATCCAGAAAGTGAAGCTTTATCACTTGAAAACTTACTCGAACATGAACAGCGTATGCGGTTATATCAGCAAGTGTTAATGCAAATGTCACCATTGCGTCGTGACGTTTTTATTCGTCGTCGGTTACATGGTGAAAGTCGGCAATTAATCGCAAAAAATTTAGGTGTATCTGAAGAAGCGGTCAAAAAGCATATATCGCGTGCTATGGATATGTTGAAAAACGCTATATCAACATTAATTAATAATTGATTGTCCCCTTAGTAGAGATTAAACCGTCATTCATATTAGTAATGAAACATAGTTAGTTATAAGAATAAGTTTAAGTTAAAAAATTGAGACATTTAATGGTATCGACATCCAAAAAAAACGCTAACAATGAGCAATTAACGCAACAGATTTGGCATGATCCTGCGCTTATTGAAGCCTTACAAAAAGTAGAGGAAGAAGCAGAGGTTCACCTCCTTGTAAAAGAACCTCGCAAACTTAAGCTTTGGACATGGGGAGGCGCTTTAGCTGCGAGTGTTATTTTTTCTTTTATAAGCTTTAATTTTATCAAATCAGACGTTACGACTTCTGCTCCAGCTAGTGTAGCTGCGCAGTATTATAGTGGTAATGATGCTGAAAATTTAATTTTGTCTGATGAGTCTAAAGTCGCTTTAAATCAACATTCAACGTTAAAATTTAGTGAAAATAGTCAATCAAGAACTGCACTATTAAGTAAGGGAGAAGCTTATTTTTCAATAAAAAGAGATATTGAAAGACCTTTTACACTGGAGGTCGGTAACGCGACTATACGTGTGCTTGGTACTGCCTTTAATGTGAATAATACCTTAGGTGAAACAAATATAGATGTCTTTCATGGGAAAGTTTCCGTAAAGACTATTGACGGTAAACAGCAGATTGAACTGGTTAAAGGACAACGAGCACGTGTCTATAACAATAATATAATTGTTTCTACTTTTACAGCCAAACAACCTGATTGGCAACTTGGTTGGCTTAATTTTGACGATGTCTCTATTAGTAATGCTGTTTATCAACTTAATCGTTATGCTCAAAGGCCAGTTGTACTGAGTAAGGTTGATGCCAATTTACGGGTTAGTGGACGTTTTAAAACGAATGATGTGCTTGGTGCGTTAACCCTTATTGCGCAATTAAATAAGCTTTCAATCAATACTTTTGATGACAGCATTATATTGTCCTCTACTGATTAATATATTTGCACTATTACTATGCTGTTTTGATTACGTTTTTCGGGGCCTATAAATGTTGAAACGTTTTTTATATTTAGCCTTAAGTGCCATGTTATGTGGTTTGTCTTTTTATGTTAATGCGGCACGGGTTAGTTTAATTGAACAGCTCAACAATTTTTCTGAGAAGTTTTCAATCGCGATTATTTATGACAGATCATTACTTGAAGGGGTCGAGGTAGAAGCAAGTAGTGCCCCAAATAACGACATTAATCGTATTGATTTTAATAAGCAGTTGACGACTTGGCTAAAATCGCACCAGCTTAACTGGAAGCAAACCTCGTCAGGTATTCTCATTTATAACGTTAATAATATCCCTAAAAAATCAATTGAAAATTCAGTAAATCAATTAGAAGAAGTCACTGTTATTGGACAATTGCCAACGGGGTCGTTAACTGAGAGATATAATGATAAATATCAACAGTCCGTTGATTATGCACAATTAATAAAAAGTAATAATGCAGGCGAAACCGATTTTATTTTAGGCGCTATGCTTACCCAATTACCTGCTGAAAATTTAGCTGAAGCATTACAAGCGGTTCCAGGACTAAGTATTACTCGAGATCGTGGTGAGGCACTTAATATTAATGCGATGGGGTTAGGCGCAGAGTATCAATTAACGCTGTTTAATGGCCGTCGTCTTGCTAATACTGAAAATGTTCGCAATTCAAATCAATATGGTAAAGCGCATCGTTTTGATATTTTTAGCGCGGGGTTATTTTCAAATGTCGCTGTTTCTAAAACTGCTGATCCTCGGTTACCTAGCGGTGCAATAGGTGCAACCGTTAATTTATTTAGCGATGCCCCATTGGACTATCATAAAAATAACCTAGACGTCAGGTTGACGGTTGCTGCGTTAGAGGGAGAGCGAGATCTTCAGCCTAGTTTTGGAATAACTGCAAATACTAAATTTGCCGATGATACCGTCGGTTTAATTGTGAAGATGAATTATGAAAGTCGACTGCAGCGTCAGTTTCAATTTGAGTCTTGGCATTGGGGGGAAAATGGCGGTGCATTAAATGTTTATCAGTGGCCTGATATTGATGATGATATTTTAGTGCCAACGGATGGCTTGGCACTAACCATTGAAAATGAAGATCGTATTAGAGCAACGATTTATAGTGCTTTAGCATGGCAACCAAGCGAACTATTAACGATTAATACATTGTGGTTTCGTTCTGAAACTGATTTTGCTTTTGATGAATATCGACTATCGATAAATCCATTAAGTCAGTCGGCCAAAGCAAAGGCAATTCATAATAAAAATAGCTTAGATCAGTTTATATTTTCAAATGTTACTGGCAAATCTAGCCGTGAAGAGTCAACACTCTATTATGCTAATAAAACCTTTCAAACAGACATGAAGTGGCAACCTCATCAACGCTTAATAATAACACCATTTTATAGTCATAGTGTAGCTAACAGTTTGACTAAAGAGCCTATTTCTCGAGTACATGTAGGGCTCTCGCCGATGGATGCTCTTGTTGAGTTACAAAACTATTCGGTTGATAAGTTTACCTTTGATCGTAATCTAAAACTGGTCAGTAGTTATTCAAATATTAATCAGATGAGTAAACGTAACATTAATGTATTGAATAAAGTAGATGAATGGGGCATTGATAGTCAATGGGATTCAACTGGGGATTCTCTTTTGGGTAAAAGATTGAAAACGTTAAACTTTGGTTTTTTACATTCAGCCCAAGCGTATAAATATACCCGTCGTGATGTAAGTTTATCGGTTTCTGCTTTAGCGACATTACCTAAATTAGATGGCCGATGGCTAGAATCTATTCCCGATCTTTTTTCCGCTGACTTTATGAATTCAGATACGCAAGATTGGCTGATTCCAAAAAGTGATTTATTTCAATTGTACGATATAAGTTTACCCTTTGGAGGTGTTACTGATAATGATTTACTCAATAGTTATAAAGTAACTTATGTTTCAAAAGAGGGATATTTACAATCGCAATGGCAGTTAGGGCATTGGTCATTTGATACAGGGCTTCGCTATAGTGATATGAAAAGTCAAATAGCGGGGGCGCAATTAAATGCAGCAACTGAAGCTGTCTTTCCACTCAACGATAGCCTTAGTTTTGTAACTTGGTTACCGTCATTAAATATTCTGTGGCAACCGTCTTTATATTGGCAGTGGCGGGCGGGATATAGCCGTTCTTATAATCGTCCGAATTACTCGGATTTAAATCCTAAAGTTCATGTGAACTCTGGTGGTTTGCCTTATGCTGAACTGGGGAATCCTGCTTTACAACCGGTTGTCGCAAATACGACTACGTTTTCTGTTACCTGGTTACAAACATCATTAAATGCTCAATTGTTGGGCTTTAATCATAATATAGATAACTTGATTGTAGAACAAAAAGAGTCTTTTAATTACCAAGATATAGAATACAACTCATTACAAAGAACAAATGACGGCGCTGGTAATATTAACGGTTTACAGGCAAGTATTCACTGGTTACTACCATTGCGTAGTGCTTGGTTTTCAGAAAGTAGTGTAGGCGCTAATATAACACGTATTATCAACGCAAATTTTACCACGCCAGATGAGAGTAATGTTCGAATTGACGGTGTTTCCGATTTTACCGCTAACGTACGTTTTGTTGTCAGTGATGATAGTTGGCAAGCTGGACTGAATGTTAACCATCGGAGTGAATTCCTTACTGATAGGGATGTGACAAACAATGCTGATAGCTATATGAAAGCTTATACTAGTACGGATTTAAGCTTCAGCTGGCTGTATTCAGATAGTTTACGCTTACGGGTGGATGTTTTTAATGTAACCAATGAACCCATTTTTAGTACCGCTAAAACAGATGCCGCCGCTTCATTAATGAAAGCAGAAGATTTTGGCCGTCGTTTTGTTGTTGGTTTATCATTAACGTTATGAGGCTTTTTTAATTGGCATTTGCTTAATTTCCTCGGTGTTATCCTCTTTTTACTACTGTTCTTTCTTACCTACCAACATATTGCCATTTTCTAAGAAGGTTAAAATAATTTGCTTACTAGGGCGATTATCGTCAAATAATTCGCTATATTTTTCAATTATTCTGTCTCTGTCTGCTTGGGTTCTTGCGGTAGACATTTCATCACGAAAGGGTTGTCCTTCCATGATGCCGGCGTAATGACTTGCTAAAGCAGCCGTTGTTCGTAGTGCATTTTCAACTTTTGGATTTTCAGATAATGCCTGTTTTAATTGGTCGGCATAAGCATAATCCGCAGGTAAAACGACCTGACCGTGATTATCAAATTCTACGGTTGCTGGCGGCGATGGAATGTTATATTGCGCCAACAAGTCTTTGAATTGTTCTTGTGAATATTTCGACAAAGTATCAATGTTATGGGTCGTAGGAAGTAATAACGGTAGATCATCCAAGTTCACTGGCGTTGATTGCTGTCCCGGAGTCAGATATTCATCTAGATTAATTGCTGTTTGATCACCTTTACTTGTATTCATCTTAAATACAGCACTTTCCTTTATTTCTTCAGGAGTTGTACTTTGTGCACTAGCTGATTGATAACGGGCAAAAACTTGTGAAAAAGTAGTGCCAGTATTACTAGCGTTAGCTGTTGTGTTATTTGTTTGTTGCACATTTTGTGAATGAATTTGAAAATTTGTAGTGGTGACTTCCATTTTATCCTCGATACTTGATTACGTCATATAAATATACAGATTCTTAGTCAATATTTAGCAAAAAATGTACCATTACCACTTATGTTTTGTCGCGCTTGTTAACCATCAATAATTATGATTGTTCTTACCATATAAATTACAAATAAATGGCAATTTATTGCCGATGTAAAAATACTCAAAGGCACTTTTTGCCGTTTTTATTGGGTCATATTGAGTAAATCAATACACGGCTAACAATTTATAGCTGACGAGGGTTGGTACGCTATTTGCTCTTTAGTTTAGTATCGTAAAGAGTTAAATCATCATATTAGTCTGTCATTTTATTATGTACATAACAGATTACTTATCAATAGGAATGAAAAAACCGATTAAGGAAGATAAGTGATAAATTCAATTAGTTCACAACACTATGCTGTTCAACAAGTTCGAAACAATACCAATAAAGTTGAACAAATTTCGGCAGATAACACGCAAGAAACCAAGGCTATCGTTCATTACGATACCCGAAAATATGCAGTTTCTTTTATTGAAAACGCATCACCTGAAGAACTAACCGCAAAGGTTGATTCCTTAATCGGACGAATGCCGTCAATGGCGGCGATTAATTTAAATGAAATTATGAATGCCGATAATGGTTTTGAAATAGCCGAAAGAATAAATCGTTTACAAGAGCCATTAAAACAAGCACACCAGAATGTGTTAAATTTAGAACAAGATCTTATTAGTCAGGGGCGTGCAAAGGGTAAAAGTGACAAAGAAATTTTAATGAGTATTGTGCAAATGCAAGATGAACAGTCAGATTTATTTAAGATGTCAATGAATTGGGGAACCAAAGGGCTTACTTCACCTGACAATTATGCCAAGCTAGTTGAATACACACCTAACTATGTCAATTATTATACCTAAAAAGTACTAACGGTTAATGGTGTTAAGTGATGCTATAATTTAGAGATTATTTTGTTGTAAAATCGCCTAGCCGTATAAAGACCCTTGGAAATTTATGATCTACCCGAAAACTTGTTTTAACGCTTTTAGTCAGAATATAAAAGATTACACTCTACCCGAACGTTTTACTTTCCCATTTTGCTATGATCCTCATCCATTGTGCTTATTAGCGGCAACAGAATTACAAAACCAACTTGAAAACCATCAACAACTGTCAAAAGAGCTTGAACAACAAGGGAAAATGTTTGGCGTGCTGTTAGTAAAAAATCAGCAAGGTGACATAGGTTATCTTATTGCTTTTTCAGGAAAACACTTTGATCTTTCTATTCAACAAGCTTCGCTTAAAAATAATATGACCTTTGTACCACCTGTTTTTGAGCTTAATGATCAAGCCGAGTGGTATCACGATGACAGTATTATTATCAATCGACTTAATCATGAACTCGAGCAACTCTTAGTTAACCCGAAGTTAGAAGAGTACCAATCTCAACTTACATCACTTGCTATTCAACAAGAAGAACAGCTTGCTCAGCAGCATGAAAAAATGGCGTTTAATCGGAAAACGAGAAAAGCTAAACGTAGCCAAGTAAGGGATGATTTTACTGAAGAACAGTTAGCACAGCAGCTGAAAGAATTAGCAAAACAAAGTGTTTATGATAAAAATGAATTAAAAGCGTTAAAACAGCATTGGCTTGATTTAATAACAGCAACGCAAGAAAAATTAACCGCGTTAACTGATGAAGTTGATGCCGTTAAAAATAAACGAAAACGGTTGTCGACAAGGTTACAAAAAAAACTATTTAAACAGTATAGTTTATTAAACAGTGCTGGCGTTGAAAGAGATTTACTTGAATTATTTCAAGACACACGCCATCCAATGCCACCAGCAGGTACTGGTGATTGTGCCGCACCAAAATTATTACAATATGCTTTTATGAATAATATGACACCACTAGCGATGGCCGAATTTTGGTGGGGTCGGGCGCCTAAGTCTGAAATACGTCAACATAAAAAGTTTTATGGTGCATGCTCTGGTAAATGTCAACCAATTTTAGCGCATATGCTAGAGGGCATGACATTAGATGATAACCCTTTATTGGTTAACCCCGCAGAAGGTAAAGCGTTAGATATTATTTATCAAGACAACGATATTGTGGTGGTTAATAAACCGCATGAGTTTTTATCTGTGCCCGGTAAAAACATTGAAGATTCTGTTTATCTAAGAATAAAAGAACAGTTTCCAGAAGCAACGGGCACTCTAATTGTGCATCGATTAGATATGTCTACTTCAGGCGTAATGGTATTAGCGTTAACTAAACGGGCACAAAAAAACATACAGCAACAATTTATTAATCGTACTATTAAAAAGCGTTATGTGGCATTACTTGAAAATAAAGTAGCGGCTAACATTGATAAAATAGTTGAACAAAGTGAAGGGGAAATTAATCTGCCGTTAAGAGGTGATTTGGACGATAGACCCCGACAGTTAGTGTGTTTTGAGGCTGGAAAAGCATCGAAAACCCATTGGCAAGTTATTGAACATACCGATAAAAAAATAAAGTTATATTTATACCCTGAATCAGGAAGAACACATCAATTAAGGGTTCATTGTGCTCATCCACAAGGGTTAAATACGCCAATATTGGGTGACGATTTATATGGAAATAACAATGACAATATTGCTCAGCGCTTACACCTTCATGCACAAAGGTTAACGTTAAGGCATCCTGTTAGCCAGGAAGAAATGACGTTTAATGTCGATGAACCGTTTTAGGCTCGAATTCAACCATGTTCGGCTCAACAAAGTCATGTTTAATAAATGCAAATAAAAAAGCCTATCACTAAAATAGGCTTGATATGGCGACTAGAGCAACAATGTTACGCGTTTATTTAGTCTTTAATTTCTGCATTATGATAAACATTTTGTACGTCGTCACAATCATCTAACATGGCAATGAATTTCTCAAAATTAGCTAAATCTTCTTCACCTTCAATATCAATATAAGTTTGAGGAACCCAAGAGATCTCTTCAACTTCTAAGTCGTATTCAGGCATAGAGTTAGCAAATTCAGTTTTTATTTTGAAAAACTCAGTGTGTGGTGCATAAACAGTAATAATACCATCTTCTAATTCAACGTCAGACACATCAATGTCGGCCATCATTAAATTTTCTAAAACAGCTTCGTCGTCTTCACCTTTAAAAGCGAATATTGCTTGGTGATCAAACATATGTGAAACCGTACCAGAAGATCCGATTTTAGAATTGGTTTTAGTAAAACATTGACGAACATCTTTAATGGTACGGTTGCCGTTATCAGTTAAGCAATCGATAATTACCATACAGTTACCAGGGCCAAAACCTTCATAACGTGCTTCTTCAAAATCTTCACCACCCGTACCTGATGCTTTTTTTATCGCATTTTCTATTACATGTGTAGGTACTTGGTCTTTTTTAGCTCTATCAATTAAACCACGTAAAGCAAGGTTACCATCGGGATCTATACCACCATTCTTAGCACAAACGTAAATCGCTTTACCGTACTTTGAATAGACTTTGGTTTTTGCTCCGGCAGTTTTTGCCATGGATAATTTTCTGTTTTGGTAAGCTCTTCCCATTATTCAATCTCTCGTTTTTCATTTTCATAAAAATAATGAGGTAGATTCTACCAGTCTCACAGGGTTGTTGACTAGAGGGAGAAGGCTAAAAGTTGATATGAGCAGTAAAGAACTGCTTGAAATAACCACTATTTTAGACTTTATTTAGTGGAAGGAATAAATTTAACCAACTTAGTATCCACTAATACTTTAAAGGAATAATTTATGAAAAAGCTTATTTTCTGTTTTGATGGCACATGTAATTCACCTCAAGATGCGGATGATTTTTTTGAAGACTCTAGTATCAGTAATGTATTAAAACTACATGCTTTTTTTGGTGGTAGGCTTAATTCATTTAATGCCAGAAAAAATGTTAAAAGGAATTCTGTAAATACAATTACAACAGCACAACAAAGCTTTTACTACAGTGGTGTTGGTACTCGCGGTAGTTGGCTTAAACGTAAATTCAACGCAATGTTTGCGCCGCCTTATGGCGATATGGATGATATTATCGCCAATGCGCGTGCCGATCTATCTACACATTTTTCTGAAGGAGATGCTATTTATATCTTCGGTTTTAGTCGTGGTGCTGCTATTGCACGCATGTTTGCTGCACATTTGCCTTATAAGGTTAAGTTTTTAGGCGTGTTTGATACTGTTGCCGCAACACGTGGTTCGTTAGATTTAAATCCAGATACTTTCCCTGCCAGTGGTATTGTCTTTGAAAATGGCACTCTTGGTGCTCATGTTGAACAAGCGGTGCATTTACTTTCACTGGATGAGAAACGAATTTTGTTTCAACCAACTTTATTTAATTATGATAAAAGAGTGACCGAAATATGGTTTGCCGGTGTGCATTCTGATATTGGTGGTAGTTACTGGTTTGATGGTTTGTCTGATATTACTTTGCAATTTATGCTTGATAGTGTGCGTGATAAATTGAGCATACAAGATATTAACGAAATTGATTTTGCTGGATTAAAAGTACCGGGGGCGCAAGATAGTATCTGTATTGATGATCTTAATATCAAGCCTTTGGTCGATGGCACATTACATAGCCAAATTCGAACGAATAGAAACGCAGCAACCTTGGCACCTCGCTTAGTTAGGGTAAATATTGACGATGCTAAATCGAAGCATATTCCTATTATTCACCATACTGTTATTGAACGGTTTAACTTGGTTAGTGGTTATCGACCATATTCACTAAGAGATTTAAAATTTAAAGTAATTAATGCTAATGGCAAACTAGGTAAAATACAGCAGGGGATTAGTAGTTTAGGTTAATGAAATAATGATATAATTATTTTCATTACTCGTTGTTTTGATGGATATCCCTTATTTTATGAGCACCTTAAACCCTACCAATGAAGTTCCTGAAATATCGAACGTTATTGGTTATTTTAAAACGTTACAAGATCGTATTTGCCAAGCATTAGCACAAGCCGATGGCAGTGGCCAATTTATTGAAGACAATTGGAAGCGCAAAGAAGGTGGCGGTGGTCGTACGCGAGTAATGACTGACGGCACTGTTATAGAGCAAGGTGGTGTTAATTTTTCAGTTGTTTCAGGTGATAAATTACCACCGTCAGCAACGGCTCATAGACCCGAGTTAGCCGGCCGAACATGGCAAGCTTGTGGTGTCTCTTTAGTTATTCATCCTAAAAATCCTCATATTCCAACATCTCATGCCAATGTACGCTTTTTTATTGCTGAAAAAGAAGGAGAAGCCCCAGTGTGGTGGTTTGGTGGCGGTTTTGATTTAACACCATTTTATCCTGTCAACGAAGATGTATTACACTGGCATCAAGTAGCTCATGACTTATCAGCACCCTTTGGTGAAAATGTTTATGATGATTATAAAAAATGGTGTGATGAATATTTCTACCTAAAACATCGTGATGAAACTCGTGGCGTAGGTGGATTATTCTTTGATGATTTAAATAAATGGGGTTTTGAAAAAAGCTTTGATTATGTTAAATCCGTTGGACAAGGCTTCATCGACGCTTATGTTCCTATCATCAATCGTCGTAAAAATGATGAATACACTGAAGAGCAAAGACAATTTCAGTTATACCGTCGCGGTCGCTATGTTGAATTTAACTTAGTGTTTGACCGAGGTACATTATTTGGTTTGCAATCAGGTGGCAGAACAGAATCTATTCTAATGTCGATGCCACCTTTAGCACGTTGGGAATATAATTTTAAAGCTGAAGAGAATAGTGATGAAGCAAAGCTTAACCACTATTTAGTTCCTCAAAATTGGTTAAACCGGGCTTAGGTTAACTACTGCCAAGTAAATGCAGGATATACCGGTAAGTTTCGTGCTGCTGATGAACCTGCGTTTACATTCTTTTCAGCTTCAGTAATTTATACCGGTAAGTAATGTTTGAATATCATCTTGCACACGCGAACGTAACTTATACACTTCAATGAAGAAGATAGTGCGAGTGACATTTCTATTGAATAAGCAGTGGTTAAAGAAAAAATATTAACGTCCATTAACCACTACTCTTACTAGATAACCTTAGCTTTACTGTTTTATACCTTCAATATGTAGATTCAATTCTACAGTTTTTGAAGCAGGACCTAAGTCCATTTTAATTGCAAAATCAGTTAACGCTATCGTTGTTGTACCGCTAAAACCTACACGGTATCCGCCCCACGGATCTTTACCTTCACCAATAGTTTCTGCATCAATAACGATTTCTTTAGTCACACCGTGCAAACTTAATTGACCTGTAATAGCTAATTTACCATTACCTTTATCTGCAACAGAAGTACTAACAAATTTAGCATTAGCAAATGAGCTTACATCAAGAAAGTCGCCAGTTCTTAAATGCTTATCGCGTTCAGCATGGTTTGAGTTAATACTACTCGTATCAACATTTACTTCAATTTTTGATGCGGCAATATTTGATTCATCATAACTAAAAGAACCGCCAAATTTGTCAAAACGACCGGTTAACCAACTATAGCCTAAATGTTGAATTTTAAAGTTGATTGAAGCATGTGCACCTTTAGTATCAATAATGTAGTCAGCTGCATTGACCGTTGGCATGAAGGTGGCTGCAACAAACGCCGATGTAAGTGCTAATTTTGTTAATTGTTTTCTCATAGTTATTCTCCGTTTTTTTGGCGTTTGCCAATCATTCTGTTTAAAGTGTCATCTTTATCAATAAAGTGATGTTTTAGTGCTGCTAACGCATGTAATGTCGCTAGCCCTATCAGTAAATATGCTAACCATTTATGTATAAATCCAGCGACATCCGCTTGATTTTCAATGATAGATCCCAGTGCTGGTATAGTTATCATTTCAAATATTTCTATTCCTCGCCCATCCGCTGTTGAAATTAAATACCCCATTATCATGATAATAAATATCAGCACATAAAGTATAAGGTGGGTCACTTTACCTGCTTTTTTCTCAAGCGAGCTATGGCTTGCTAGATGATCTGGCGTTACTTGTTTAAATCGCCAAATTACTCTAAGTAGCATTACAGCAAAAAATATCAAACCTATACTTTTATGTAAGTCAGGGGCGGTTTTATACCATGGGCTATAATAGGTTAAATCAACCATATAATAGCCTAAGCCAAATAAGCCAAAGATAGTGACTGCAGACAACCAGTGAAAAAAAACACTAATAAATCCATAAGTTGCTTTTGTGTTGTTCAATGCTAACTCCATAATTTTCTATTACTGGGCAAAGAGAGTACTTTAGCTCTCTATAAAATGTATCCAAACATTACTTAGCCGACAGTATTACAATATAAAAACTTAATTAATATTGAATATTTGTTTGTAACTTGTTAACTTTAGCTTAACTACAATTATTGGTAATCTAATAATATATTCATGAAAAGTTGATTAATAAATGACATTAGAACAATTAAGAATGTTGGTGAAAGTTGCTGAGTTAGGCAGCCTTAAAGAGGCTAGTGAAAAGCTATTTAAAACTCAGCCAGCGGTTAGTCAAGGGCTTAAGCAGCTGGAAGCACAATTAGGTTTACAGTTATTTAATCGCCAAGGTTATCGTTTAGTACTAACAGATAATGGTAAACAAATTTATCAACATGCCCAGCGTTTAATGAATGAGGCAAAGCAAATAAAACAACTTGCTTCTTTTTTAGCGATAGGCAATGAGGCCGCAGTTACTTTAGCAATTGAAGCCTCTTATGATCTAAAAAGAATTTTGCCTGTACTTGAATCAATACGTCATGACTTTCCTCATACACAGATCATTTTAAAACAAGAATATATTAATGGGGCATTAGAAGCCGTGAAGTCTGAACAGGCTGATCTTGCCTTAACAACGATTGATCTTTTAGCGTTACAGTCAGGTGATTACGAGGCAAAAAAACTATATCAAGGCGGCTTATGTAATGTAGCATCACCTGCATTACTAGAGCGTCACCCAGCGTTAATGTCAGTAGAAGCGTTGAAAGATGAATATCAAATTGTAGTACAAGATTCAGGGCAGAGCAGTCAGGGAATCAATTATAGTGTACAAACAGGGCAGCGTTGCTGGTATGTGAATGATTTTAATACCAAAAAAACGTTAATTATGAGTGGTATAGGTTGGGGGCGTTTACCTGAATATATGATTGAAAACGAATTAAAATCAAAAGAACTCATTGCGTTAAAACTAAGTGACGTAGAAACATATTTAGCATTAAATTATCAAGTGATAAAACTGAAGTCTAGGTTACTTGGACCAGTTGCCAGTAGGTTGTGGCAGAATATGAGCTTAATTAAAAATAACTAAGCGTGTTTTTTCGCAGGGGCTAATGCTTGTTCAATAGTGGATTGTAATAACGCTATTTTTTGATTGTTTTCTTCTTTTTCTGTTTTAAGTTGTTGTTTTGTTAGTAGTAACTCATTAGTTAGATTTAATGCTGTCATTAATAATGTTTGTTCTGGGGTCGCAATTGATTTACTGTTACGTAAATTAGTTAAGCGATCACTTAACTCAGCGGCAGCACTTAATAAAGCACTTTCTTGTCCAATAGGACAAGCCACTTTTAGTTTACGGTCGAGCACATTTATTTCAACAGTCCGTTGAGTCATTTTATATAATTTCCAAGCTTATTGAACAACATAGAATAAATTGCAGATTAACTTGCACTATAACTGTGCTGATCTTTCTATGCAAGTAAATGACCATATTTTGTATACATTTTTATCTAGCTGTTACAAATTTATTTGTAACTTAGCGTTTCACTGTGTTGTTTGGTATATTGATTTCATTTTTTTAATGGCTATATGCTTTGTCAATATTAGCTTGAAAATTTTAGGGTATAAATTATGGAAATGGATGAGTCGATTAATGTATTTGGTGAACCACTTGAAGCCAGTATGGGTAAGCCGGTTACCGGTTTTTTTCGCGATAATATGTGCAACACCTGTGAGCAAGATATTGGTTCACATACCGTTAGTATTAAAGCAACAGCTGAGTTTTTAGAATATTCTCGCCTTAAAGGGAATGACTTATCTACACCCGTTCCCGAGTTTGGTTTTGAAGGATTAGAACCAGGAGATACTTGGTGTTTATGTGCTGCTCGGTGGCTACAGGCTGAAATGGATGATAAGGCGCCACGAGTTTATCTTAAAAAAACGCATATTAAGGCGCTTGAGATAGTGCCACTTGAGATTTTAAGAAAATATGCCGCTGATTTAAGTTAATTCCTTTAAATTTGTCATCAAAGTTTGCTGCTGTGCTGATGTCTTTTAACTAGGGCAATGTTAGAATAGCTACTTAGCTCTTTTTCTTTAAAATAATTTGTAATGAGTCACGCTCTGCAAACATTCAGTTAAAATATCAGGTGAAAATATGACCGTAAACAAGACGTTAGACTTTGCTAGCACACAGGCAGATATCACTACCGAAAATGTTAAAGCCCACGCCAGTGAAATTCATGGGGTATTAACGGGGTTAATCTGTGCAGGTTTTCCGGTTGACGATGCTAATTATTTAACGATGATAAATGACTTGTTTAATAATGGTGAAGGCTTACCGAACAAAGTTAAATCAACGATTAAGCAAATGTTCACTGAATTATGGACTGATATTCTTGATGATGCATACACTTTTCAGTTAATGCTACCTGATGACGACGATTCTATTGCTGAGCGCGGTCATGCGTTAGGTGTTTGGGTGCAAGGGTTTAATTTAGGCTTTGGCTTACAACAAAAAGATAACCCTGTTCTTTCTGAAGAAGTAAAAGAAGTGCTTACTGATTTTTCTGAAATAGCCAATATATCTGATGATATGGAAGAAAATGAAGACACTGAGCAAGCCTATTTTGAAATAAATGAATATGTACGCATTTCTGCTTTATTATGCTTTAGCGAATTAGGTACATTATCGACCCAAGCAAGCGAGAAAACTCAAAAAAATAGCACAATACATTAGTCAAACATTAGCACTACAGATATCCATTACTGATAATGAATTACTGATGATAACTTATTGATACCCGCAGTAATAAAATGAAAGAAGTAGAATATATGACAGGAACAGAAAATAAATTACCCGGTTTGGCAAGTTTGTCGATAAGTGATTTCAAACAGCACCGTGAGCGCTTTTTTTCACAAATGTCAGATAATTCATTGGCATTATTCTCTGCTGCCAGTGAAGTTACTCGAAGTAATGATACTGAATTTAATTTTTGTCAGAATAAGAGTTTCTACTATTTAACCGGTTTTAATGAACCTGATGCATTATTAGTGTTACTAAAGCGTGATAATAAAACACAAGCAATTTTATTTTCGCTGCCGAAAGATAAAGCTCAAGAAGTGTGGCATGGCCGGAGAGTAGGACAAGAAAAAGCCTGTCAAGAGTATGGCTTTGATCAATGCTTTACGCTTGATGAACAAAACGATCTTATTTCACAATACTTAAATGGTCTAACACAAGTTTACTTTGCTTTTGACGATAAGCTACTCACTCAAAAAGTGTTTGATTTATTAGCACAAGTCAGATCAGCAGTGCGCCAAGGTGTGAAAGCACCTTCGCAATTAGTTGATGCGAGTCCATTGATTGATGAACAACGTTTAATTAAAAGCACCAATGAAATTGAATTGATGCGCCAAGCAAACTACATTTCTATTCTCGCGCATAAAAGAGCAATGCAGCAAACTCAAGTTGGGCTATTTGAATATCAAATAGAAAATGAAATATTACACGAATTTACGCGTCACGGGGCTCGTCACCCGGCTTATGCAACTATTGTTGCTGGTGGTGATAACGCGAATATTTTGCATTATACCAATAACGACGATCGACTAAATGATAATGAGCTATTGCTTATTGACGCTGGCGGTGAGTTGTCTGGCTATGCGGCGGATATCACTCGAACTTTTCCTATTAACGGTAAATTTACCGAACCGCAAAAGCTCCTTTATCAATTAGTGCTTGAAGCAAAATCACAAGTGATTGCCGCAATTAAACCAGGCACCAACTTTATTAAGTTAAATACAATTGCGAATGAATGCTTAACGAAAGGTTTAGTTGAGCTAGGCATACTGTCAGGTAACGTAGCTGAACTAGTAGAGGAAAAGGTTTGTAAAAAATACTTTATTCATGGTTTAGGGCATTGGCTTGGCTTAGATGTGCATGATGTTGGTGATTATCAGATGAATGAATCACGACAGCAGTGCCGAGAATTTATCCCTGGTATGGTGTTAACCATAGAGCCTGGACTTTATATGCCACTTGACGATACAACAATTGATGCGAAATGGCGTGGTATTGGTATTCGTATTGAAGATAATATTGTTGTTACTAAGCTGGGCTGTGAAAATTTAACACAAGATTGCCCTGAAACTATTGCCGATATTGAAGCATTAATGGCTAATTAAACTAATGAAAAATAAGCGTAACACTTTTGATATTATCATTTCAGGTGGTGGTCTTTCTGGCAGTCTGATGGCATTAAGTTTAGCTGATTTGAAAAAAGCTGATGGTAGCTTGCTTTCTATTGCCATTGTTGAAGCAACAAAGCCGACAGCAACAGAGAGAGGAGAGCAAGAGACCACACCCACAGAGTCAGCACAATGTAATGCAGTAAATAAAGAAAGCAGAGTAAGTGGAAAAGATAATAGTACTTCATCACTATTCGATGCTCGTGTTTTAGCGCTTTCGCACGGCAGCGCATCATATTTAAAAAAAATGGGGGTGTGGCAGCATTTATCTAGTGATGCATGTGCGATTGAAAAAATAGATATTTCTGATAAAGGTTATTACGGCAAAGCCAGAATAGAAGCGCAAGAGCATGGGGTTTTAGCCTTAGGTTATGTCATTGAAATGGCGTTAATTGGTCAAGCCCAGCTAAAAGAACTCGCATCAAAAAACAATATTCACTGGTTTACACCAGACTCTATTGTTGATATTCATTGGCAAGGTTCGACACTAAATAGCGATGAACTAAAAGCTTCTACCGAACAAGTAGCGGTAGTACTTGGCTCAGAGCAGATTTTACATGCTAATTTATTACTCGCTTGTGATGGCGTAAACTCCCCTTGTCGTAAATTAGCCGGCATTAAAACTAACCACAGTGATTATCAACAAGTGGCATTAATTACTAATGTTGCTACTAAAAATTCACATCAACATAAAGCCTTCGAGCGCTTTACTAAATCTGGCCCAATCGCGATGTTACCGTTAGCTAAGTTGAGCTCGCAATCAAGAATTGATGTAAGTGGTGATAGTCGTTGTTCGTTAGTGTGGACTATGTTGCCAGAGCAAAGAGAAGAAATTTTAGCACTATCGGATCACGATTTTAAACAAACATTAGAGCGTGAGTTTGGTAGTTGGCTTGGCGAAATTACTCACGTGGGTAAACGAAATGTTTTTCCACTCGTATTACTGCAAGCAGAACAGCAAACTTATCACCGTATGGCGCTTATTGGTAATGCCTCGCACACTATTCACCCTATTGCAGGGCAAGGGTTTAATTTAGGTTTAAGAGACGTACAGCAAATGCGAGAGCTTATTGAGAAAAGTTTGCAAGAACAAAAAGATATTGGCCGTTTTGCTTCACTTAATGAGTATGCGCAAAAGCGTCAGCAAGATCAAAAACAAGTTATCCAATTGACTGACTCCCTTGTTACGCTATTTTCTAATGATTTAATGCCTTTGGTGGCGGGTAGAAATGTTGGCTTAAAAGTCATGAATTACTTTTCGCCCATTAAAAATACTTTAGTGAATAAGTTGATGGGTTACTAATTTAAGTTACGGTAGTTTACGTTAAGCTAACTGAATGAAATAGGCTACCTAGATTAGGCTGTAGCTAATCAAGCAAGTTTAAAATAAGAGAATAAAAATGCAAAAATTTGATGTGTTAATTGTTGGTGCTGGCATGGTTGGGTTAACACTCGCTTTGGCATTAAGAAAAACGAGCAACTTAACCATTGCCATTGCAGACACTTTACCTATTTCTGAGCTAACGGCTGAACCGGAAGTGCGCGTAAGTGCTATTAATGTTGCAAGTCAGACTTTATTTGAGCACTTAGATGTTTGGTCAACTATTGTTGCTGAACGCGCTCAATCTTATCAAGGTATGCATATTTGGGATAAAGCCGGCATAGGCAAGTTAGACTTTTCTGTTGATGATCTTAATAAATTTCCCCAAAATGAAAACTTAGGTTTTATTATTGAAAATAAAGTGATTCGTAATGTTTTATGGCATAAAGCCCAAGCAGATGAAGGTATAAGTTTTTTTACTGATAATAAACTCGCCAATATAACGGTGGGCGATAGTGAAGCTTTTGCTAGCTTTGAAATGCCTGCAACGAGTAATGAAGTGGGTAACAACGCTGTAAATAGCTCAATGCAAGTGCCGCTGATCGCTAAGTTAGTTGTAGGTGCTGATGGCGCTAATTCTTGGTTACGTAAGCAAATGGATATACCGATGATCAGTCGAGATTACGATCATCATGCAATAGTCGCTACAGTTAAATGTTCGCAAGGTCATAAGAAGACCGCCTGGCAAGTGTTCTTACCGACTGGACCTTTAGCTTTTTTACCACTTTTTCCTAAAAACAGTGATACCTGTTCAATTGTTTATTCAACGTCACCTGAAGAAGCTGAACGCTTAATCAAATTATCGCCTGCTGATTTTGCCAAAGAGTTAACGGCAGCGAGTGATGGGAAACTTGGCACTATTGAATTAATCAGTGAGCGCTTTGCTTACCCATTAACAATGCGGTTAGCACAAGATTTTGTTAAAGATCGCATGGTGTTAATTGGTGATGCGGCACACACTATTCATCCGTTAGCAGGGCAGGGCGTGAACTTAGGGTTGTTAGACGCGGCTTCATTAGCACAAACACTTTCTAGCACTATTGATACCGACAGTGGTGATGAATTAACACTGGCGGATCCAAAAAAACTGAAAGCATTTTCACGTTATCGAAAAAGTGAAGCTATTGAAATGATTGCTGCGATGGAAGCGATTAAACAAATGTTTTCTATAAACCAATCTGGGTTTCAATTACTTAGAGGCGTTGGTATGAGTTTACTTAATAACTTCAAACCAGCCAAAAAACACTTGATAGAACAAGCCCTTGGTTTAAAAAGTGACTTACCTGAGCTAGCACAACCGAAACGCCAATGATTGTTTAGTGCTAACTGTATGTGATTCCATATTAAATGACCAACGGAATGACGGTTTTTTTTGTCATCCTGAACACTCTGTGGTCATTCTAAACGCCCGTCCGTCATTCTGAACTTGATTCAGAATCTAAATCGTTATGCTGTGTAGCTCAAAGTGCTCAGAATCTCGGTTTTATTCAACCATACGCATGGGATTCCATATTAAGCCACCAACGGAATGACGAAATCGAAAACCAACGGAATGGTAGTTTTGTGTCACCTTGAACTCGCCGTAGTCATTCTAAACTCCTCGTCCGTCATTCTGAACTTGATTCAGAATCTTACTATTCTCGCTCACTAATAAAATTTATTGCGGCTATCTTTGTAATTCACAATAAATAACAAGGATTAATTTTTTAAAACAACCTTTTTTGAAATTAAATTCTGTATAGTTGTTAAAGTTGGTTTTAAATTTGTATTTATGGTTATATTTTGTTGAATAAGCAGAATCCAAGGGCTATAATCTGTGCAAATTTTATGAGCACCTTAATTGTTTGTCACCATACAATTTCAGGTGTAACTACGTAAAGTATGACTTCTTTAGGAATGACGTATGACTAACAAAACCGTATTACATGCAAAACACTTAGCTTCTAACGCAAAAATGGTTGATTTTTATGGCTGGGATATGCCAATTAACTATGGCTCTCAAATAGAAGAGCATAATGCCGTTCGTCAAAAGTCAGGTATGTTCGATGTATCTCACATGACTATTGTTGATGTACAAGGTCCTGATGCAAAAGCTTTCTTACGTCGCCTTGTTATCAATGATGTTGCTAAATTAACTGTTGCAGGTAAAGCACTTTACACTGGCATGTTAAATGAAGCCGGTGGTGTAATTGACGATTTAATCATTTACTTCTTTTCCGACACTAACTACCGTTTAGTTGTTAACTCTGCTACTCGTGAAAAAGATCTTGCGTGGATGACAAAGCAATTAGCAGGTTTTGATGCCACTATCACAGAACGTCCTGAATTTGGCATTATTGCTGTTCAAGGTCCTGAAGCCAAAGCGAAAGTTGCTAACTTACTAACACCTGAACAAATTGCTGCAGTTGAAGGTATGAAACCATTCTTTGGTGTACAAGTGGGCGATTTATTTATTGCTACAACGGGTTATACCGGCGAAGAAGGTTACGAAATTATTGTTCCTGAAGCTGAAGCAGAAAACTTTTGGCAAAAATTACTTGATTTAGATGTAGCTCCTTGTGGCTTAGGTGCTCGTGATACGCTTAGATTAGAAGCTGGCATGAACTTATATGGCTTAGATATGGACGAAACAGTATCACCATTAGCCGCTAACATGGCTTGGACTATTAGCTGGGAGCCAGAAGATCGTGACTTTATTGGTCGTGATGTATTAACGGCGCAAAAAGCGGCGGGCGACCAACCTAAACTTGTTGGTTTAGTGCTAGAAGAAAAAGGTATTTTACGTTCACACCAAGTAGTTGTTACTGAATTTGGTAATGGTGAAATAACATCAGGTACTTTCTCTCCAACATTAGGTCACAGCGTTGCGTTAGCACGTGTACCACGTAGCGTAAAAGTAGGTGATGTGATCGAAGTTGAAATGCGTAAGAAAAATGTAAAAGTAACAGTAACCAAGCCTAGCTTTGTACGTAACGGCAAAAAAGTTTTCTAATTTCGAGATATAAAAAATTACAGTAAATAACGTTAATATTTGTATTTATTTTGCTTTATCGTAATGACAATTATTGAATCGTTATACTATTATTTATTAGCGATTGTGCTAATTATTTACTAGCCATTGTGCTATAAATTTAAACAGCTTATTTGAAGCTATTTACTTTAAATTATTTACTTTAAAAAAATAAAATCTAACCAACAGGAAAAATAAAAATGAGCAACATTCCTTCAGAATTAAAATATGCAAGTTCACATGAATGGGTACGTAATGAAGGTAACGGTATTGTTACTGTCGGCATTACTGAACACGCACAAGATTTATTAGGTGATATGGTGTTTGTTGAATTACCTGACGTTGGCGATGAAGTTAGCACTGGTGATGATGTAGCTGTTGCTGAATCAGTAAAAGCGGCTTCAGACATTTATGCACCGGTAACAGGTGAAATTGTTGAAGTGAATGAAGATCTTGAAGATTCACCTGAGTTAGTAAACTCTGATGCTTTTGGTGACGGTTGGTTATTTAAAATTAAGTTAGACGATGAAGCTGAATTAGCTGACTTATTAGACGCTGACGGTTACGCTAACTCTATCGACGAAGATTAATTTGCAGTTACATTCAGCGTTTATGCTGCGTTGCTTCATTATTCGTCAAAATCACTTAGCCCACTAAGCTCATTCGACTCATAATTTCAGCGCATTGCCTAAACATCGACTGTTTATGAAAAACTTTAGTCACGATAATCACCTTGAGGGCTTTGCCTAAATATTGATTATCTTAGCTAAACATTAAGCCTTTAACCGATTATGTTTTAGGCTTTCTTTTATTTCCATTGTTATGAAAACAATTATTTAAGTGAAATTGATATGACTTCTCAATCACCAACTAATTCTTTTGCCTCATTACCGTTGGCAGAATTAGAGCAAACTCAAGATTTTATCCGCAGACATATTGGCCCAAGTGAAGCGCAAACTCAGGCTATGGTTAATGATATGGGCGTTGCATCAGTTGATGCATTAATTGACGAAATTGTTCCAAATGATATTCGTTTAGCACAATTACCCGCAATTGGTGATAGCAAAACAGAAGTACAGGCATTGGCTGATTTAAAAGCTGTTGCTAACTTAAATAAAGTAAACACTTCATACATAGGTTTAGGTTATTACGGTACCTTAACACCGAATGTTATTACGCGTAATGTACTAGAAAATCCAGGTTGGTATACGGCTTATACACCTTA
>Ga0193951_1000210_pt1 | contig 27407 bp, 16 predicted proteins | sample BB_2_MG_FD_140370 | JGI IMG/M metagenome (GOLD analysis project Ga0193951, IMG submission 140370) | Microbial mat bacterial communities from the Broadkill River, Lewes, Delaware, United States - BB_2_MG | ecosystem: Environmental > Aquatic > Freshwater > River > Microbial mats | place: USA...
TAATTTATTGAGATGCTAAATTAAATATGCATTTTTGTGAAACTTATTGGGGATGTAGCTCATCTGGCTAGAGCGCTTGACTGGCAGTCAAGAGGTAGTGGGTTCGACTCCCATCTTCTCCACTCTTAAACAACCAAAAAATAACAAAACCCTATAAACTCTATGTTTATAGGGTTTTTTAATATTCGTAATTCTACTTAAGAACCAATAAAACACAATAAAAACTAAATAAAAAGGGACTCATTCGGTGTCACCTAAAAAATGAACATCAACTGACACCGAATAACGCTGTAGCCATTGAAAAAACAAGTGTTTCAAAATATTTTTTGATTTATTTTTTGTATATTTATACTATTAAAATTGCAAAAAACTATGAAAAATTCCTTATCACTACTATTTTACATCAAAAAAAGCAAAGCAGACAGTAATGCAAAAGCTAACATTTACTTAAGAATTACGGTTAATAGTAAGCGTTCAGAATTCAGTATTCAAAGAAAAGTTCCAATTGATAAATGGCATCAATCCGCAAATAGAGTAAGAGGTTTCTCTAAAGAGGCACAAGAAATAAATCAATATATTGATTTGATTTCGAACAAAATCAATAAAATACATCAACAGTTTATTGAAAAAAATAGCACTTTTTCAGCAGTTCAAATACGTGATACTTATCTTGGAAAAAATGAAAAGAACAAAATGGTATTGAAGTTGTTCCAGGAGCATAACGACAAAGTTGAAAAATTGGTAGGTAAAGATTTTGCACCACTCACAGCAGTACGCTATAAAACTGCTAGAATGAGGCTAGAAGAATACATTCAAAAAGAGTATAATCTAGATGATATACCTATTAAGGAAGTGGATCATAAATTTATCACTGGTTACGAGTATTTTTTAAAAACAGAAAGAAACTGTGGCCATAATTCTGCAATAAAGTATATAACTAATTTCAAAAAAATTGTTCGTATTGCCTATGCAAATGATTGGATTGATAAGGATCCATTCTTTAATTGGAAGGCTAAATTAAAAATAGTGGATAGAGAGTTTTTATCCGAGGAAGAAATTGAAAAGATTATAAAAAAAGATGTTCATATTCCAAGATTGGAATTAGTAAGGGATATTTTTATTTTTAGTTGCTATACAGGTTTATCCTATGTGGATGTTAAAAAGTTATCCCAAGACAATATTGTTCGTGGAATAGATGGTAATTATTGGATTAAAATAAAAAGAACCAAAACAGATTCTAGTAGCAACATTCCAATTCTTTCAATTGCTAATGTCATTATTCAAAAATACAAGAAGCATCCAGATATTGTAAATTCAAATAAAGTAATTCCAATATTAAGTAATCAGCGAATGAATTCATATTTAAAAGAAATTGCAGACTTATGTGAAATAACAAAAAACTTAACCTTTCACTTAGCACGTCATACATTTGCAACAACAGTAACCTTAACCAATGGAGTTCCTATTGAATCTGTTAGTAAAATGCTTGGTCATAAATCGTTAAAAACAACGCAACACTACGCTAAAATTTTAGATAGAAAAGTAAGTGATGATATGGCAATGTTAAAAGATAAATTGGCAATGAAAAAGTACGAAAACACTGAAAATAGCACTTCCAAAAATTCTAAAAAATCAGGTTAAATAGTTACTAATAATTTTTTCTAAGGTCATTTTAAGATAAAATGATTTGTACTTTTCATTATTTTTATGCTAATTTGCTGAAAATTAATTGCAAATTTCTTTAAATCAACATAATTTTTTTGATATCCATATTTTAAATAAATATGGATAATCATTAATTGATTTAAGTTATTATACCCCAAAATACTTAAAAAGATTGTGAATAGACTATGTGTTAAAATCGTAAAAGATTTAGAAAAAGAATTAAAACATATTGAAATTGAAAACGATGATATTTCAATAATTTCAGAAAAATGTATTACTAAAATTAGGCTGGCTCTAAAAGAAACAAAGAAAATTGTTTTATATGGTGAGTTTAAGTCTAAATCCGATGAAATTGAATTCTTTAAAATAATAAAACCAAGATTAGTTTCAAAATTTATTTATTACGCAAAACTATTTAAGGTTATAAGCAAAAAGCCTAAAGGGAACGTAAAAATTCAAAAGAAATATTTAGAAAATGAAATAAGGGAAATGCAGATATATTTTAATAATCATTTATTGTTCTATCAATATTATCAAAAGAATGCACATCATTCTGATGAATTATTTTTTTTAAGAAAAAACAAAAATATGAATATTCATTTTGAATACTCAGAGTCTTATATAGATGAAGAGTTTGCTACTAACTTAGATGCAACATTTTCAAAATTCAAAGGATATGAAATGGCAATTCAATATTTTAAAGATTTAATTGAAAAACTGGTTTCGGGTAAAAATAATAATTCCTACTATTTGAATAATAAAAAATCAAAATTAACCTGGACCTCTAAAAAAGTTTATTTAGTAGAATTGATTTACGCTATATATGGAACTAAATCTATAAATAATGGTCAAATTGAGATAAAAGAAATTGCTGAAACATTTGAAACTATGTTTAATATTAAATTGGGTGATTATTACAGAACTTTCCAAGAAATTAAAAGGCGTAAATTAAGTAACACTAAGTTTTTAAGTCAGTTAAGTGCTAACTTAGAAAAACAAATTGCAGAATCTGAAAAATAATTCCCCAACTTGGGAAATTATTCCAAAAAATTTTCTCCAATACAATTTATTGCTTCAAAAATTTTAATATTAAAATTGGAGCAATAAACTGTATGAAATATATTCAAATAAAATGTTTTAAAATTTCTATATAACCTTGGTAAATTAGGAAAAATATCTTGCACATCTTTGCTGTATAAAGAGAAACAAATGAGCTCTTTAAATATTACTAACTCAAAAATTGTAAAAAGATGGCAGCAAAAATTATTACTCCAGAAGATTTAAACGAATTCAAAGTAGACTTGTTAAATGACATTAAATTGTTGATTACAAATCAGTCAGAACCACAACCTAAAAAATGGTTAAAATCTCCAGAAGTCAGAAAACTTTTAGGTATTTCAACCGGAACATTACAAAACCTCAGAATTAACGGAACACTTCCATATACAAAAGTGGGAGGTGTCATCTACTACGACTATGTTGAAATAATGAAAGTACTAGAACAAAATACTGTAAATAAATCAGAAGATTAATAGTAGTACAAAAGTTTATAAACTTCAAATTCAACCGTATGAACTACATCAAACACCTCAACGGTGTACTCGATCAATTTTCAAAAGATACACGTTTAAATCCAACACATATAAGCCTATACATTGCCTTATTTCAGTTTTGGAACTACAACCGTTTTCCTAATGATTTTTATATAAATAGAGAAGAAATAATGAAATTTTCTAAAATTGGCTCTAATACAACATATCACCGCTGCATTAAAGAGCTAAGTCATTGGAAATATATTCTTTACAGTCCATCACACAATCCATTTAAAGGCAGTAAAGTGAAGTTGTTTAATTTTAGTACAAGCGATAAGCAAGCATTGTATTTAGACTCTACCATAAACGGACAAGCGCTGGTATCTAATACAAACATTAATAAACATAATATAAACTTTATTAAACTAGAGGCAACCGCAAAAGAAAAATTGATTTTAGATTTTTTTAAAAAAGAAAATTACCCGGAACTAGAAGCTAAAAAGTTCTTCAATCATTACCAGGGAATTGGATGGAAAGTTGGAGGAAAAGCAAAAATGGTCGATTGGCAAGCTACGGCCAGAAGTTGGATGCTAAAAGCTGAAGAAATGAAATTGACACAAAGAGAAAAAACAAACAATTTACCACTTGACCAATTTCAAGACAACCTCCACACAAACCAAAATAAAAATTACAATGAACCACTTTAAAAAAATTACAATTAAGAAAACCCGACCTATTTGAATTTCTGTAAGAATTCAAGTTTTAGCAGCGGCTTAGCACCCAAAGAGCGCAGCGGTCTGGGTGCGATAGCTAATAAAACGCTGGAATTCAAAGAAATTGAAATCAGTCTTGATTTTTTGTTTCGTTTTGTATCAAGGCAAAATGAAAAGAACACAAAAGAAACCTAAAAATTAACTTCTTGAACGTAAAGGAAATTCAAATACTAAAAACCAACAGCTATGAACCCAACACCACACATAAAAACCGAAGGAACCTCAAAATTCCAAATCGGAGAAATAAGAAACAACGTTATTCACTACGACTTTGAAAAAATAAAAACCTACCTCAACATTAAAGGACATTTGTTATTTGGAAAAAACTTCAGAATCTACAAAGAAGACGAACCATTAATTTTTAAATTATGCTGCTATTACATTCAAGACCATTACAGCTGTGCTCAAATGGGAATCGACACCAACAAAGGAATTTTATTATCAGGTCCTGTTGGTTGTGGAAAAACATCATTAATGAAATTATTGTTACACTTAGCGCCACATAAAACTAATTATGAAATTATTCCAACGCGAAACATAGTATTTAATTTCAACACATCAGGTTTTGCTGTAATTGAAAAATACAATGAAACCAAAAACTATTGTTTCGACGATTTAGGTGTAGAACCTACAGGTTCACATTACGCAAAAGAATGCAATGTTATGGGAGAAATTCTATTGTCTAGATATGATTTATTTATGCGTCATCCTGAACAGGTCACTGAGAGGAGTCGAAGTGTTATTTCAGTATCTCATCCTCCAAAAAACTATAACAAAACTCACATCACAACAAACCTTAACGCAGAAGAAATTGAAAAAAGATATGGCAACAGAGTTAGAAGTAGATTAAGAGCAATGTTTAATTTAATAAGCTTCAACCAAAATTCTATTGATAAAAGAAAATAATATTCAATTACCTATGATTATTTCAGTAGTAATTTAAATAAGTTGATTGTCTAGAGTAAGCCAAATAAGGGCAGAGCATTAAAAAAATGTTCAGTAAACATTTTTAGCGAATAAGTCAGCCGGTGCTTAAAATCTGTCGCCGATAAAGAGACTTGTATAAAATTCAATGAAATTGTCAAAAGTCTTGACTTTTTTGTTTCTTTTTTGGTATTGCAACAGTAAAATGCGTCACAATTTTCACTAAAATAAATGAAAAGGGATAAGTAAAAAAAGTATTAAAGATTAAAATATAACTAGTCTATTTTACTTTATTGAAACATCAAAAAATATTTATAGTTTAAAAGCTTTATTTATAATTCTTAATTGCACATATTAAAAGTAAGTTTTAATTATTTGAGAATTCAACCTTCCCATAAATATGGGTTGGTTGAATTTTCCTTAACTTAACTCAAATATTATTATTTTAATAATCTTAATTTATTTGTAATAACGGATCCTCTGTATAACTAGAATCTATTAACTTAGAAGACTCACTTTTTAAATAGAAAAGTGACCCTGCTAAGTTTGGATATTTAATCCTAATAGAATCATATTCTGGGTTTACAGCATGTTTACCCCAAATACCTAACATTAGTTTTAAATTTTCTTCATCTTCTAGGTATTGACCTTTATCTCCTGTTTCTTTTATCCAATTATCCAAAACGTTGGAATATTCATTTAATACTTCAGCATATTCAGGGTTATCTGCAAGGTTGTTTAATTCAAAAGGATCATTTTTAAGGTTGTATAATTCTTTTTCTGGTCGTACATCGGACATAAACCTATCTTGAATAGAATTTAATTTATTATCAGCATGTAACTGGTGCATTGTTTTAACAAATTCAATGCCATCAACATCCATGTATGTAGGTTGTGTGTATGGTCTGTCTGTTAAAAAATTACGTATATACTTATATTCTTTAGATCTTACCGATCTAATGCGGTCAATTGTAAAATCACAACGATCTCTAGTTGAAATAACATATTCACGTTTATAAGAATTACTAAACATATTTTCACCTTCCATATATTCAGGAATTTTAATACCTGCTAATGATAAAGATCCAGTACCAATATCTAACCCATTAATCAACTCATTATTTACAGTCCCAGCTTGAAGATTTTCATTGCTTTTTGTGAAATCAGCTATTATTAATGGTACGTGAAGACCTCCATCATATAAAAATTGTTTGTTTCGTGTCATTCGCATACCGTGGTCTGAGAAAAAGAAAACTATTGTATTCTCCAATAAATTGTTCTCTCTTAATTTTTTAATAATAGTACCTACTTTTTCATCAGTAATTTGAATAGCATCTATATGATTGGCATATTCTTCAATAATTACCGGGTGATTAGGTAAATATGGAGGAAGTTCTATTTTAGATCTGTCCACAGGAGTTTTCACATTGTCCTTAAAACTACTGGAAAATATTTCTTTCCCACCATACATCTGTATTTGCCCAAAAAATGGTTGTTTCTCTTTTAAGGTTGCTAAATCAAGTCTAACTCCACTTTTACCGTATAGTGGATGCATTCTAAAATCTTGACTATATAAATCTCGTCTGTTATAAACAAAGTTATAATCGTCTTTTCCATTATTAAATGTAAAATATCCTGCTTTTTTAAATAACTCAGGTATAGTTTTTAAGCTATCAGGTAATTTTATTCCAGATTCTTTTGTTCTTGAACTATGGTGGTTATGCGCCCCTATAGTAGTTGCCATAACACCCGTTATAAGGCTAGAACGAATTGCAGAACATACTGGAGCTGGCATAAAAGCATTTTCATACAATACTCCATTTTTTGCAAGACCGTCAATATTAGGTGTTGAGATTAGGGTTGAACCATAAGAACTTAAAATTGGAGCTGTATCTTCTAAATAAATCCATAAAATATTAGGCTGGGAAATAGTATCTTTATTTTCTAATTTGGTTTCACAAGAAATTAAGTAGCTTGACAACGTTATTGCAAACAAACTGAAAATCAATCCCTTTATCCAGTTTGATTTTTTGAAAATATTTTTCATCTTAGAATTATATATTTAATAATTTAGTTTCTATTTAAATATTCGTGCAGCCCAACCACCGCCTGGAGCCATCTTTATTTTGATAATATCATTTCTACTTACTTTTCTAACTATTTTCTTGAAATCGCTAGCATATCGATGTGCATTTATTCCGTCTTGAAGGATAATCATATTATAGGATTGATCCTTATCTAAGAATGATAAATCAAGCTCTAATTCTTTAGCAGACCCGTCAGTCATTGCTCCTACATACCATTCTTTACCACTTTTTCTTGCCATTAAAATATGGTCTGAAATTTTGGAATCTAGTACAATCGTATTATCCCACACTGTTGGAACGACAGAAAGAAATTCCATCATTTCAGGCTCTTTTCTATAACTATTTGGTGTATCACATAACATTTGTAAAGGACTCTCATAAACAACATACATCGCTAATTGATGACATCTAGTACCCATGCTCATTGGTCTGTCAAAAATAGGCTCAAAGTTCTTTTCTTGTGCATTGCTCATTGCTCCAGGAGTGTAATCTAAAGGTCCAGCAACCATTCTTGAAAACGGTAAAGTTAAATTATGCTCTGGGGTTTGCTTTTTACTCCATTTAGATTGTTCTGCTCCCTTAACTCCTTCTCTAGTCATAACATTGGGATACATTCTTCTAATTCCAGCTGGCTTATAGGATCCGTGAAAATTAACCAATAGCTCACGTTTTGCACATTCTTTAGCAACACGATGGTAATAATTTACCATCCATTGGTCATCTCTATCCATAAAATCAACTTTAATCCCTTTAATTCCCCATTCACTTAATTGATCAAGAGCTTCATGTAATTGCTGATCTAAAGTTTCCCACATAACCCATAATATTATCCCAACTCCTCTTTCTTTGGCATAAGTAGATAACTCAATCATATCAATTTCTGGTACCAATTTCAAAAGATTTCCAGGAACTGACCAACCTTCATCCATTATTATATATTCCAGATTATATTCTGCTGCAAAATCTATATAATATTTATAAGTTTCAGTATTTATCCCAGCTTCAAAATCAACGCCATAAATGTTATTCGCATTCCACCAATCCCAAGCTATTTTTCCTGGCTTTATCCATGAGGTATTTTCCAATACATTTTCTTTACCTAAAAGGTAGGTGATTTGATTGGTAATAAGCTCTGAATCGTTATTTGCAATTGCTACAATTCGCCAAGGAAATGTTCTTGTACCTGACGTTTTTGCTATAAAATTATTTCTTTCATTATCCGTGTAGATATACCCTTCCTTGTAATATTTTGGTTCTTTTGGAAGTCTTGGAAATATACCTTTTAGAGAAAAATCACTGGTTCCATTAAACCACATTCCAGGATAATCTTCTAAATCACTTTCTGTAATCACGAATTTTGGACCTTTCTTAGAATCTATTAACAAAGGTAAACTTGCCAAATCTGTTTTATTAAGATTTAGTATAGATTTATAATCGTAATAAACTTGAGTAGCTGTTTGTAAGTTTTCCTCTTCAGACCAATAAGTCATATAATTTTCAGGAAAATTATATTCAATATTTTCATTTTCAATAACAATCTCACCGCTCATTTTAGTTTCAAAACGATACGCAACACCATTATTATAAACTCTAAAAGTAAGTGAAAAATCATCCTTAAAATCTAACTTCAATTCATTATAATTTTCTGAAATTTCAGCGAATTTTTCACGAACTATTGGTTTTACTATTCTATTTACACTTTTTCTGTTTTTATTAATAAGCTTACTTCCAACTCCAATTTTTTTACCAGACTTAAGGGTTAAAAAAAGATTTCCTGAAGAAAACAATTCTTTACCTTTATTGAAAGTTTTATAACTTATTGCATTATCTACAGATATTTTTACAGAAATATCTTTATTCGGTGATAAAAGTTCTAGCTCCTGAGCATTTACATTCAACGTAATGAACAAAAGAAAGGTTAGAATTATTGTAATATTAAGTTTCATATTTTAATTTTTATAATTGAATTGTTATCGTGTTCTATTTAAAAATTCTAGCCGCCCAACCTCCGCCAGGTGCCATCTTTATTTTCAAAGCATCCGTATTGGTGATTTTTTTTACTAATTTTTTATAATCGCTAGCATATCTATCTGCATTAACACCATCTTGAAATATTTCAATAGTATATACCCCTTCACCTAAAAAAGAAAAATCTAATTGTAATTCTCTTGCTTCACTATTAGTCATAGCTCCTAAATACCAATTTTCGTCACTCTTTCTTGCTAAGGCAATATAGTTTGAAATAGAAGCAGCAAGCACCTTGGTTTCATCCCATACTGATGGAAATTTAGATATGAAATTTGTACATTCATCCTCTTTTAAATAATTACTTGGCGAATCACATAACATTTGCAACGGACTTTCAAAAACGGCATACATCGCCAATTGATGGCATCTAGTTCCCATACTCATAGGTCGGTTCCAGATTTCTGCAAAATTTTCCTTTTGAGAATTCACCATTGCACCTGGGGTATAATCCATTGGTCCAGCTACCATTCTAATAAATGGTAATGTTAGGTTATGTTCTGGCGTTATATAACTCGCCCACTTATTATTTTCAGCACCTTTAACACCTTCTCTAGTTAATACATTTGGATAGGTTCTTCTTAATCCTGAAGGTTTGTATGATCCATGAAAATCTACCAACAACTCACGTTTGGCACATTCCTCTGCAACACGCTCGTAATAATTAACCATCCACTGGTCATCACGTTGCATAAAATCTACTTTAATTCCTTTTACACCCCAAGCTTGATAAGCATCTAGAGCTTCGATTAATTTTTGGTCTAAAGAACTCCAAGTTACCCACAAAATAAGATCTACATTTTTGGTTTTTCCATAACGGATTAACTCTTTTACATCAACTTCTGGTACAATACTCAACACATCTCTTAATTTATACCATCCCTCATCAAGAATGATATATTCTATACCATATTTTGAAGCAAAATCAATATAATACTTATAGGTTTCAGTATTAACACCCGCCTTAAAATCAACACCATAAATATTATTAAAATTCCACCAATCCCAAGCTACTTTTCCTGGTTTAATCCAAGAAGCATCTTCTACTTTTGTAGGCTCCGCCAATTGATATGTTAATTGATTTGTAATTAAATCACCATCATTTTTAGATACGCAAATAACTCTCCAAGGAAAAGTTCTTTTTCCAGTTGTTTTAGCAATAAAATCAGCAGGCTTAGAAACTCGTATACTACGATCATCATCTATCCATCGGCTATTATCTTCTTTTACTTCAAGAGCGTAAGGTGGAAATGTAGCTTTCATACTATTTCCCTTTTCACCAGTTAGCCACATTCCTGGATAATCTAATAAAGCTGTTTCAGTTATTAATAGTTTTGTACTTGTTGATGATTCAACTAATACAGGTAGGCTACACAAATCTTTTGTTGATAACGTATCTAATTTACCATATTCATATAAACGTTCATTGTGTGAAAAGAACTCCTCTTCACGAGGAAAATATACTTTTGTCCCATCTATAAAATTAAATGATGCCTCTTCTGATTTTACAACGATTTCATCTTTGAAATCTGTTTTAAATCGATAGGCTACTCCATTGTTATATGCTCTAAATAGCAAACTATATTTACCTTTAAAGGATAAAGTTAGTTCATTGAAATTATCTAAAATCTTTTTGCTTTTAACCTGCAATTGTGGGTAAAGCATTTGATTAACAGACCTATTATTTTTTCGTAGAACTTTTGGGTTTTCACCTAAAACTAAATTATTTCCAATAATCATTGATAGATTAGAAGGGTTCATTACTTGTTGACCGTCTACCATTAAGGTATAAGAGACTTTCTCATTCACTGAAATTGTTAATACAACTGTTCCATCAGGTGAGGTTAATTTATAATCCATTGCTAAAAGATTTTGAAAACCTATAAAAAGAAAAAAACTACTTATTAAAGCTATTCTTATTTTAGTAAAACTCATAATATTATTAATTAATAGGTGTTAATGAAATTAATCCTGAAGGAGGTACGTCAAAACCAAAAGCACCTTCCTTATCAAATAAAATCGTTTTATTAGCTATTTCATTTCCTTTACAATCAACTACTGAATATTTATATGATTTGTTTTTTCCTTTTACATCAAGTATAATTCTTGTTGAACTCTTAGCATTGATAATATCAATTGTTTTATTTGAACTTGTTTGAATTGGAACAAACAAATCATTATAAACAACTGTAATTTTTTTATCGTTACTTTCTCCAGAAATCATTGGATAATTAGCTTGAGGATTTGAAGGTGTAAATTCTCCTTCTAAAAGTAATGTTCTATTTTTCAACCAATAATCTGTGTAAAAACGAATCATTTCAAAATGTTCTTTTGGAATGTCTGCTAACTTCACAGAAATTTGTGGTACAGAAAAGATTACATTCAATAATTGAAGGGCTGCATTTTCAGTAGATTCGCTATTGTGCCACATCAGCATATCTGCGTGTACGGCTGTATTTCCACTTAACAATCTTAAATCTGTTGTTCCAACTCTGTTTATTACAGCTACATTAGGACAATCTGATGCTCTTAACATATTTCCATATTTTCGCATTGCTGGTCCAGTATATGGTTGTCTGAATTCAATCATAATATCAGGTTTAATTTCTCTTAAAGAAGTCATTAAATCTGTCATTAACCTATCTGTTGCATCATTAACAGAGGCATAATCTCTACCTTCATCAGCTACCAATTTAGTATCTTTTTCTGCTCTAAATCTACCTAAAAAGTCTAATTTAAATCCATCTAAATCCCATTCTTTAACCGCTTTTATGTAGGTATTGATAATAAATTCTCTTACCTCAGGAAATCTTGGATCTACAACATAAGTTCCTTGACTTTCCCAATAACTAAGAAATTTTCCTTGCATTTGTTTGTAAGCTTCTGATTTTTCGCCTACAAACGGTACTGCATACCATAGGATAAATTTCATATCCAAGTCATGTACAGCACTAACAAACTCTTTCATATCTGGGATTCGTTTCGGTTCCCAATCTCCAGTATAAGCATACCCTCTATTACTATCTAATGTTTGCCAACCATCATCAACAATTATGGATTCAAATCCAATTGATTTTGCAAGTTTACATTCTTCAATTAAAGCCTCTTTTGTAACATTTTGGTGGTAACTATACCAGCTAGAATAAACTGGTAATTTTGCAACCTCTGGCACTGCTGCTGGTGTATATAAATCAAATGCGGCCCACCAAGAAGCTACATCTTGTAATGATTCTGAATACAGTATTGGTCGTGTATCTAACCTAAACTGTATTTGATAAGTTTTTAATTCTTTATGTTTTTCAGTAAAAAGTTGAACTTCATTATACATCATTCCATTTTCTTCCTTTACTGAAGTACTTGTTATAACCGTACTTAGCGCTTCTGAAACAGTAAAAGTCTGACGGTTCACATCATCATGACCAAATAAACTAATTACTGGTGCATTTCTGGATAACATTGATTTTACTTGTGCTGGGCCCCAATCTGGAGTTATCGTTTTGTCTAAAAAAGCGCTGCTACTCCAATAACCTGCAATATTATTAGATGGTACAGCCCATTTTAATGAAAGCTTCGATGGAATAGCTCCTTGAGGGTGTGTTAATGTAATAGTTGCTATTTCTAAACCATCTTCAATTTGTTCAGTTTTCCAATCTAAAGAAAACCCGTTTAAGTCTCCAACAACTTCAATATCACAACCAGAAATTTTGTAATTATTATTTTGTGATTGAGAAAATCCCGATATTCCGAATAGGTTAAATGCAATAAAAGTGATTATTATGATTTTAAATTTCATAGTGATAATAAGTATTTTTATTGGTGAAAAATATAATTACAATCAAATTAATAAACTACAAGAGAGAGAAATACCCACCCAAAACTACTTTATTAGCTTGGGTGAGATTTCTTAAAAAATTAATATCCTGGGTTTTGTTGACCTTTTAATGCAGGATTAGCATCTATTTCTGCTTGAGGAATTGGAATTAACACTCTAAATTCTTCTGCTGAAGGAACAGGGTGTACTGGATGATTTCTTTTAGAACTAACAAATTTACCGTGTCTAATCAAATCTTCTCTTCTTTTTCCTTCAAAATGGAATTCCCAGCCTCTTTCATCAAGAATTGCATCTCTTAATGCTTCTTTGCTTCCAAAATCAGCTAAATTTAACAATGTAGCTTTAGCTCTAGCTCTAACCTCATTAATTAAATCAATAGCAGTTTGAGTAGGTCCATTTATCTCATTTAATGCTTCAGCTCTAGATAATAGAATATCTGCATACCTTACAACTCTAAAATCATGACCACTTCTCCATGCATCCATTTCTGGATCTGGCCAATATTTAAAAGAACTATTCTTATTTGGTTCTTGAATTATAAGATCTCCATTAGTGTTTATGTATTGGTTTATAATTTGCTTTTTACGATCGTCATTAGGATCGAAAGAATTATAAAAATGATCATAAACTCGATTTTTAGTTCCTGAAATTGATTGATTTGGTAATTTCACATCATCACCATTTACAAAAGATTTATAATTACTTTCAGGGTATGAATGCGACATGATAGCATTCGCAGTACTGCTAATCAATGGGGTTACCGCATATGAAAAAATAGTTTCATTTTCAATTGTTTCAAATGAAGGTTTGAATAAATCACGATGTGGATTTTCTCCAGCAGTATATAAACTATATTTACCTAAACCATCAATTAAATTTGAATACTCTACAACTTTTGTCCAATTTTTTGTATTTAAATAATGTTTAGTTAAAACGGCATAAGCCGCGCCTTTTGTTGCTCTACCAAATTGTTCACCTTGTAAAGGTAAGTCTTCCGCTGATTCAGCTAGTTCAGTCTCAATAAAATTAAGCATCTCTTCTTTAGTGGCTCTACCTAATGCAGGCTCATCATTACTAGAAGTTCTCAAAGGAACAGGCCCAAATAAATTGTACATAAATGAATACATTGTAGCTCTCATAAATCTTACTTCAGCAGTCCATTGCTTTTTCTGAATATCAGAAAGTTCTGAATCTTCAACTACTTCTAAAAATGCATTGGCATTACGAATAGCTTGGTAAGGTTGACTCCAAAAACCTTCTCTAAACCAGGAAGGGTTTTGTGAATCCCAATTCCAATTTAAAACAAAGGCTGTAACTCTACTCAGACCTCCTCGTTCATTATATAAATGATCTCCACTAAAATCTGAAAAGTAAATAAAATCTCTACCTGTAGCTCCATTTAATTGGAATTCTGCATAAACCCCATTTAGAAGACCTTCCATAAAACCTTCAGAAGCAGGTCCATTATTTGGAGCAAATTCTCCATAAATTTCAGTCTTTAATGGTTCTTCACAATTAGTTAAACCCAATCCAAGAAAAACCACTATAAATATTTTGAATATCTTTTTTATTTGTTTCATTTTATCTGTTTTTTTAATTAAAAAATCTATTAAAACCCTACATTAACTCCAAATAGGATTGTTCTAGAGGTTGGATAACTGTTAAAATCGGCTCTTGAATTTCCCGAGCCAGCTAAATCAGGGTCAAACCCTAAATAATCTGTAGAAATTGCTAAATTTTGCCCTGAAACATATGTGTTTAAGCTTCTTATGAATTTATTATCTTTTAAATTAAAATTATATTTTATTGTAACATTTTTAAGTCTAACAAATGAAGCATCTTGGATAACAAATTTATTAGTAAGGTCACCTCCATAGCTTGATGGGTTTACAAAAGAAGGCCATTGATTAGTAGGATTACTTGTTGTCCATCTATTTATAATTGGTTCAGAAAACTTATTTCTTGAGTTGTTTCCTGGGAAGTAGGTACTCGCCATTTGATTATTATATAATTCAACTCCGTGAACACCTTCAATAAATACTGATAATTCAAATCCTTTATATTTGAATGTATTATTAAATCCCCAAGTAAAATCTGCATATGGGTTTCCTAAAATCACTCTATCGTCACCATCAATATCGCCATCATTGTCTTGATCTACCCATTTAGGTTGTCCTGGAATTGCATCTGGTTGTGCAGAGCCAGAAGGGTCTTCTCCTGTTTGCCAAATTCCAGAATGTGCTAAACCGTAATAAGAAAATGCAGCTTCACCTTCTCTATTAATAACAGATGCAGATGTATCTGAGTTTGTAATTAACTCTTTTCCTCCTAAATCTGTAATTTCATTTTTATTAGTTGTTAAATTTAAATCACTTTCCCAAGTAAAATCATCACCAGTAATATTTCTTGTATTTAATGAAACTTCTAATCCACTATTAGTAATTTCACTATCTGCTAGATTAACCCATCTACCACTAAAACCAGTTTGTAAAGGTACAGGTTCAAAGAATAATAAATCTTTCGTTTTCTTATTGTAAATATCAATTGAACCACTAACTCTATTATTAAACAAACCAAAATCAACTCCAACGTTAAGTTGTTGAGTAGTTTCCCAAGTCAAATCTGAATTAGCAATACGAGCTGGAGTTAAACCTGCAACAAGCATATTATTAAATACTGCTGGGTCACCAGTTACAAATGTTGCTAAACTTGCTGATGAAGCAACATTTGAATTTCCAATTTGCCCCCAACCTAAACGTGCCTTTAAATTGCTCACATAGTCTATAGATTCCATAAAATCTTCTTCAGATAAACGATATCCTAAAGAAAAAGAAGGGAATGTACCATATTTGTTTCCTTCCGTAAATCGTGAAGAACCATCTACTCTTAAAGATGCTGTTACTAAAAACTTATCCTTATAAGAGTAATTTATCCTAGATAAATAGGAAAGTAATGCACTTTTACTTCTAAAACTACCTAAACCATTAAATTCCTGATTACCAGCCCCTAAATCATCTGTAGCAACCTCATCTCCAATAAAACCTCTGGCATTACCTGTAAACAGTTCATAATTAAACTTTTGATATGTATATCCTGCTAATGCAGAAAATGTATGATCTTCAAAACTATTCTTATAATTTAAAAGTGCGTCAACTACATAGTTCGTGTTTTTTGAAGTCAAAATATTTGCAATTCCTCCTGCTTGCGAACCTACAACAGTTTGTCTAGATCTATAAGAGTCTTTTTTCTGACTTATAACATCTGTACTTATTGACATAGATGCTTTTAAATTTTCTACAAGGTCATAAGACCCTTTTAAATTAACCAACGTACGATGTGTTCTTGCTTGAATATCAATACCTTGAATAAGGTTATACGGGTTATCTAAATCAACAACATCTGGCTGAAAATAAGATCCGTCATCGTTAAATATTGGTGCGGTACTTGGTAAAAATACTGCTGTACTAATAACACCTCCATCAAAGTTACCACCATTATCTCCATAAGCAGTAATATCATCTGCAGTATAAGATGTGTTTAAGTTTACATCTACGGTAAATTTATTTTTCTTATAACCCCAATTTAAACGTCCCCCATATCTTTCAAAACCAGACCCCTTAAGAATTCCATCTTGATTGGTGTAATTAAATGATGCAAAATACTTAGTTTCTGTAGATCCACCTGACATTGAAATATTATGTTGTTTCATCGTAGCTGTTTCAAATATTTCATCCTGCCAATCCGTGTTAATTGAAGCGTTAGAAAGCTCTGGTAACAAGGAACTACCTTGCTGCTGTAAAATAGACCCTACATGATCAACATATCCGTTAGAATCTAAAAGATCAAGTTTATTAGCAATTGTTTGAAAACCAATACTTGTATTATAATCAACTTTAATAATACCTTCTTTTCCAGATTTAGTTGTTATTAAAATCACTCCGTTTGCTCCTCTAGATCCATATATTGCGGTTGCAGATGCATCCTTTAATACTTGAATTGATTCAATGTCTTGAGGATTTATTGAACTTAGTGGATTAGGAGGGGATGTATTCCCTGGTATATTTACACCATCACCAACTATTAATGCACTATTATCAATAGGCATACCGTCTATTACATACAAAGGTTCATTACCCAAATTTAAAGAAGAATTCCCTCTAATTCTTACAGAAACACCTCCACCAGGTTGACCACTAGTTTGTGAAACACGCACACCAGCAACCTTACCTTGTAACATTTGATCGGCAGATGTTTGCGTGTCGTTTTGTACATCTTCACCTCCAATAGAAGCAACAGCCCCAGTTAAATCTTTCTTCTTCTGAGTACCATAACCAACCACAACAATTTCATCCAACTCTGATGCATCAATTTCCAATTCAATGTTATAGGTAATTTGATCCGTAATTAGAATTTCTTTTGTTTTATAACCTAAGAATGAAATAACCATTATTGTTGCATCATCAGGAATCTTAAAAGAAAAGTTTCCATCAAAATCAGTAGTTGTTCCAACAGTGGTACCCTTAATAATAATTGAGGCCCCCGGTAATGGCATACCATCTGTATCAGAAACTACTCCTGAAACATCTTTAAATAGCTCTTCCTCTTTATTACTATTGCCTAGGTTAATAGAAGGCTCAAGTATTTTTTTTACGATTATTGTATTATTCTCAGTAAAAACATAAGTAAAGTTGTTTGGAGTTAAACAATTTTCAAGTAATTTACTAGCTTTAATAGTTCCCTTCTCTACAAAAAGTTTAGGAGAGATCGCATTCTCAATTAAATCGTGTCTATAAATAAATTTATAATCCGTTTGTTTATTAACCAAGTTAAAAACTTGTTTAATTGTAATTGTCTTATCTTTTTTAATTGTAATGTTCGCATTCTGAGAAAACCCGTTATTGGGTCCGAAGGCAAAAATTACAGAACAGAATAAAAAAATAAAAGCTCTCATGATTTGTTTTACGAGTCTACTTATGTTGTAAGAATACTCATTAGTAAATTTAAATTTCATAAATTTGCATTGATTTTTGGTTAAACATTGATTTTAATTAATTATCGTCTTGGAAAAAGGCTATTACTGTCGGAGGTCCTAGCCTTTTCCTTTTATTTTATAATAATTTCGTTTTTATTTATTTCGAATTTTATTTCCCCTTCACTTGCAACTTCAATTAGTTTTAAAATTTCTTCTATAGATTCTGTTCTTTCAAGAATACCCGTAAAATTAAATTCTTTTAATGCTTTTTTTTCAAAAATAATTTTAGCATCATACCACCTTGCTAATGTTTTCATCATTCCCTCTAGAGGTTCTTCGTTAAAAGTATAAACTCCTTTTATCCACGAAATTTCTTGAGAAACATCAACCTCAGAGATATTTATTAAATCTGAATCATCCTTAATTATAGATTGTTGGTTAGGCTTAAGTATCTTTTTAGTTATTCCTTTTTCAATCATAATTTTCCCACCTACTAAAGTAGTTTTAATTTCAGTATCTTCTAGATAAGCCTTAATATTAAACTCTGTGCCTAAAACATTCACTTTCTGATTCCTTGAGTAAACATCAAAATCATCTCCATTATGATTTGAACTTGGAGATACTTCAAAATATGCTTCGCCATAAACAAGTTCTACAGTCCGTGTTTTTCCATTCAAAAACTTAGTTGGATATTTTAATTTAGAATCTGAATTCAACCAAACTTTTGTATCATCAGCCAATACCACAACATATTCTCCTCCTCTCGGAATTGTTAAATAATTATAGGCTATTTCTTCATTTGGATTAGCATTTTTAGTGTTAGTATATAACAGTTCTTCGCCATTACTACTAACTTTTTCATTCTTATATTTTTTTTCTTTATTTAATCTTATTTGGTTACCATTCTCTAAAGTTAATATTGCCTTACTAGATCCAACGTTAATCTTTTTTTCTACTTCAGAAATTTCATTCTTAATGATACTATGGTTGTAAAATTTATATAAAGAAAAACCAATTATTAAAGTAATTGAAGCCGCAATTGACATTCTTTTTAAAAGGGTTAATCTATTCCTTCTCTTTACTTTATTAAGCTTTAATTTAATTTGTTTCTTAGCTTTATTTACGTCATATTCACCCATACCTAATACTGTTAGAAATTCAACTTGAACAAAACGATTAAATAAAAAAGTGTTTTCCTTTTTATCCAACCATTTATCCAACTTTTCCAAATCATCAATATTTGCCTCTTTATTAAGAAACTTGACAATTATTTTTTGAATTTCAGATGTTCTCATGTTATTGTATATATTAAGTAATACGTGAAAATTTTTAATACCCCTCGAAAATATTGCAACTTTTTTTATTAGATTAGCTAAAAGTTACAAATAAAATTATACTGATTTGAATTTTAATAATAATTTTTTTCTGATACAAGAATTAAAAAATGGCAATGACAAAGCTTTTAATTTTTTAATGGAGACATACTATAAAAACCTTTGTGGCTATGCCTATACTTTAACCAATGATAAAGCTTTTTCCGAAGATATTGTTCAAAATGTATTTGTTTCAATTTGGACCAATAAAAATAATTTAAAACCAGTTTTTTCAATTAAAAGTTATTTATTTAGATCCGTCTATAATGAGTTTATTGATCAATATAGAAAAAACAAGCCTGTTATCAACTTAGAAAAAAAATATCTTGAAGCTTTAGATATCGTTGTTGAAAAAAGTGATGGTGAAATAAATGAATTAATAGACTTAGTTAATAAAGAGATAAATAAGTTACCTTCAAAATGTAAACAAATATTTTTATTGAATAAAAAAGAAGGCTTAACACATATTGAAATTGCCGAGTATCTCAATATCTCAATAAAAACAATTGAAGGTCATATGACAAGAGCTTTCAAAATTCTTAGTGAAAAATTAGGGAAAGAGTTTAATTCAATATTTTTCTTATTATTTGATTTTAAAAAACAGGTTATTAATTTGGCTTAAAAAATTATAAATTAATTCAAAATATTAAATAGTAATAGCTTTTACCACTCCATTTTTCAAATGAAATAAAAATTCGGAGCTTTTAGAAAATATAAAAGGATAATTTAAACAAGTAAGTACATTTAAAACTAATTCCTTCCACTTTTCAACAGTATTCCTTTCGTTAATGCACAATTATAATTTTCAAATTCGCACAGTAAGAACTTGCTGAAAAAACACCTGTCTTGGGCATAGTAGAAGGGTAAGTACTTAATCTCTATCTTTGCTGTCATTACATAACAGAGCGTTAAAAAAATGTTTTGTAAACATTTTTAGTAACTGAGCCAGTCGACGCTTAGAGTCTAGCGTAGATAATAAGGCCTACATAAAATTTAGAGAAAGGCTCGAAATCCTAGATTTTTGGTTACTTTTCATCAATGGTACTGCAAAGCACATCACGAACACTAAAAAAAATAATGTGAAGTGAGTAAAAGTAATAAAAGAACATTCAAATAATAAAAGAAATTAGAATTGTCATTCCTGCGTAGGCAGGAATCTACTTTTTAAAATGCAAGAACACAATGTAATACGGAATCCCGTAAAATAATTTACTATAAAATCTATTAATTTGATGAACCCGAAAAAGCAAAATATATGAACATAATAAAACCCACCTCAAAAATTAGCTATGAAATAAAAAAAGAGGTGGGTTAAAAAAAATTGCTATGAAAAAGATTATACAAGGCTTATAGCCCTGTACTCTTAATTTCAAATATAAAATAAATATTCGATAATCTTTAAAATCATCAAACATTTTTAAATAATTCCTCACAAAAAACCTAACACTCATAATTTTTGATTATTTTTAACGTCATTTGATTTTACTTCAAAACCCTAAAAAATAATCACTGCTATGATTAAAAACTATGACATTGACAGCTTAGACATTGACCAAGAAAAAAAAGAAGCTATAAAAACCACAGAAGGTCCACTTCTAATAATTGCAGGTCCCGGTTCTGGTAAAACAAAAGCCCTCGTTGAAAGAATTGTTTACCTAATCTTTAAAGGCATTAAACCAGAAGAAATTCTAGTTGCTACTTTCACAGAAAAAGCTGCAAAGGAACTTATCACAAGAGTCTCTAACAGATTGTTAGAATTAGATGTAAAGATCAATTTAAATGAAATGTACATCGGTACACTACATTCAATATTTCTTAGATTTTTAGATGAACACAGAGAATTTACAAGACTTAAAAGAAGTTATCGCTTATTAGATCAATTCGACCAACGCTATTTCATATACAACAATATAAAACCTTATTTAGCAGTCGAAAATTCTGAAGACCTACTCGGCAGTTTTAAAATTTCAAACTGGAACAAAGCAGAAAAATTAATAAGCTACATAAATACAATAGGTGAGGAAAACCTAGACATTGAAATTCTTAAAGAATCAGATGATACTGGAGTTGTCGCAATTGCTGAATTCTATGAAATTTATTCAAAACAAGTAGAAGAAGAAAACACCTTAGATTTTTCATTCATTCAAACTGAGGCCTACTACTTATTAAAAAACAATCCAAACATACTTGAAGAAATCCAAAATAAAATCAAGTATTTTATGATTGATGAATATCAAGACACAAATACCATACAAGAAAAAATAATACTCTTACTAGCTTCAAAACACAACAACATTTGTGTTGTTGGTGATGATGACCAAGGTCTTTACCGTTTCAGAGGCGCAACCATAAGAAACATCCTAGAGTTCGCACAAAACTTCGAAAAAGGCCTTTGCAAACAAGTAACTTTAACAACTAATTACCGTTCACATCCTGAAATAATTGATTTCTACAATTCTTGGATGGATGAATTAGATTGGACTAAAGAAGGCAAGCAATTCAGATATGATAAAGACATAAAACCAAGAATTGATAACTTCATTAAAAATCCCTCAGTCATAAAGGTTTCCTCTGAAAGTTCTTTAGAAGCTTATTACAAAGAAGTGTACCAATTCATAATCGACCTTGAAAAGAAAAACGTCCTAACCGATAGAAACCAAATTGCGTTCCTCTTCAAATCCGTTAAAAACCCAAAAGTTATTGGCTTAGCAGAATACTTAGAAGAAAAAGGAATACAAATTTTTTCACCACGTTCCTCACTCTTCTTCCAAAGAGAAGAAATCCAATTATTACTAGGTTCAATAATCTTCATTTTCCCAGACCTATTCGACATCTTAAAATGGTCTGATGATGCTAAATTAGATGTTTGGAATTACTACGAAACCTGTAAGAGAAAATTTGCAATAGCCATAAGAGAAAACTTAGAAGAAAACGCCCCATTATTAAAATGGTGCCAAACAAAAGCAAAGGAACACCTAACCTTAGTTGAAAACACCAACTACGGTTTTGTCGCATTAATATACCAACTATTAGAATACCCAATGTTTGCCAATTACCTAAACATTGACCTAAATGCCAATAAAACAGACCTAAGGCCATCATACAACATTGCCTTACTAACTAAATTACTTTGGAAATTTGAATACCTAAACAACGTAACGGTAATCACACCACAGAACAAAGAGTATTTACTCAAATCACTATTCAACTCATTCTTAAGGTTTATTTACGATGGTGGAATAGAAGAATACGAAGATTTCGATGAGTACGCACCTTCTGGCTGCGTTTCATTTATGACAATCCACCAATCAAAAGGCCTAGAATTCCCTATAACAGTAGTAGGAATGCCTAACAACCGGCAGGGCCCAAGAACCCAATACACTGAAACAGATGAAATCTTACAAGAAAGATACTATCACAAACCTCCATTTGAACCAATCGAAGAAACTAAATTCTATGACTATTGGAGGTTATATTACACGGCCTTTTCAAGAGCTCAAAATCTTTTAGTCTTAAGTTGTTTTGAAGAAAAAAACAAAGGTGGTGATTACAGTTCTCCTAACAAGGTTTTTAAAAACCTTTATGAAAACATTCCATCCTGGAGAAGTGATTCTTTTGATGCAACCAAATTGGAATTAGAAACAATCAAACCAACAAACATAAAACACGAATACTCGTTCACATCTCATATCTTATTATATGAAAACTGCCCTCAACAATACAAGTTCTACAATGAGCTTGAATTCACAGCAGTCAGAACTGGAAGTGTAATGTTTGGCCAACTATTACACCAAACAATAGAAGATATTCACAGAGCTGTTCTAAAAGGTCAAGAAAACACATTGACCAATGATAACATAATGGGTTGGTTCAACACCAACTATCATTTATTATCTAAACAACTAAGGTCTTATTTACACGAACCTCAACAAAGAGCTTTACTAAAACAAATTTTAAACTACAGAGACAAAAACAACGGCCAATGGGATAAAATTGTAGAAGCTGAGGTTGATGTATCTTTGGTAAAAGAAGATTACATTTTAAAAGGCACTATTGATTTAATAAGAGGTAAAGATGGAACCGTTGAATTGGTTGATTTTAAATCTGGTGATAAACCGGATGTCAATGCAACAGACACAATTACCAGAAATACCTTAGACCGTTATAGAAGGCAATTAGAAGTGTATGCACATTTGGTGGAAGAAAGAACTGGCCACAAGGTAAGTAAAATGCACTTACATTATCCAAAGGAAGAAAATGGAAGCCCGTATGTTACATTTAATAAAAATGAAAATACAATTAGCAAGACAATAGAAACTTTTGACAAAGTAGTTAGAAATATAGAGAACAAAAATTTCGATAATACACACATTACAAGAAACGCAAAACAATGCGGAGATTGTGATATGAGGTATCATTGCAACCCAAGACAATATTAGAAAATGGAAGAACAAGGAAAGTTAGACATACAAGTTGAAAAGAAATTAGATACAGTCGAAGATTACAAATTTGAACCTATAAAAGGATATCCAATGCTAAATTGGAAAGGAAAACGACCTTTTACTTCGACTCAATACTATCCAGCACAGCTAAAAGAAAACTATGGGGATGAAGTAAATGGTTGGATGAATAAAATATTTTGGGGAGATAATTTACAAGTAATGTCTCATTTGCTTAAAAAATATCGTGGAAAAGTCGATTTAATATATATCGACCCTCCATTTGATTCTAAGGCTGATTATAAGAAAAAAATTATTTTAAAGGGGGAGAAAATAGAGAATGACCACACTTCCTTTGAAGAAAAACAATATACAGATATTTGGAATAATGATGAGTTTATTCAATTTCTATATGAAAGATTAATTTTATTAAAAGAGCTTCTTTCAGAAACAGGTTCCATATATGTTCATATGGATTGGAGAACAAATGCTTATACTAAACTAATCATGGATGAAATTTTCGGTAATTCTTGTTTTAGAAACTCTATAATTTGGCACTATGGAGGAAGAATGATGCATAATGTTTCTCAATATAATAGAAAGCATGATGTTGTTTTATTTTACTCAAAATCACCTGTTTTTAATTTCACCTTACCTAAAGACGAAATAAATTTTGAAGAGTATGCTAAATCACGCCATGAAAAAATACATACTGATGAAAATGGGAAAAGATATTTGCTTGCACCTGATGCCAAAATGAATAGAACTACAAAACAATATGAGGAAGAGTTAGTTGAAAGAGGCAGAGCTATTGACGATGTCTGGGAGATTAGATATATAAGAGGAAATGCAAAGGAACGACAAAATTACCCAACTCAAAAACCAGAAAAATTATTAGAGCGAATTATTCAAGCTTCAACAAAAGAAGGTGATTTAGTTTTTGATTGTTTTATGGGCTCTGGTACCACTCAAGCTGTTGCAATGAAAATGGGTAGAAAATTCATTGGTGCGGACATTAATTTAGGAGCAATAGAGACTACTGTTAAAAGGTTAAATTCTATTAAAGATGAAATAACAAATAAACCACCAGAATTAAATTTTGTAAATGAAGAAGGTGAAAAAGAAAAAATAAAAGATTTCTATACTGGGTTTTCAGTTTATAATGTAAATAACTATGACGTATTTAGAAACCCAGTACAAGCAAAAGAAATTTTAAAACAAGCCTTAGAAATTCAACCTTTACCTAACAATACATTATACGATGGTGAAAAAGACGGGAAGATGGTGAAAATTATGCCCGTAAATCGCATTGCTACAAGAGCAGATCTAAACGTACTAATAAGTGGTTTCAATCAAAAGTCTTTCCAAGCTAAATTTGAAAAAGCACCCAACAAAGCTGTTGAAAGTATTCTATTAATTTGTATGGGCCACGAACCTGATTTGGCCGCAGCACTTCAAAAAGAAATGCACCCATTTAAATTAGATGTAGAGGTGGTAGATATCTTAAGAGACAAATCTAACTTAGAATTCAAAAGAGATTCCGAAGCAGATATTAAAGTAGAAAATGGCAAAGTAATTATTAAACAATTCTACCCAATGAACTTACTTCAAAAATTATCATTAATGAAGGAAAATGTAGAAGATTGGAAAGAATTAGTCGAGTCAATAAAAGTAGATTTCAATTATGATGGAGTGGTATTTGAGCCATCATTAGTAGATGTGCCTGAAAAAAATGAATTTGTAAAAGGAGAATATTCAATTCCTGAAGACGCAGGGAATATTAGAGTTAAAATTACAGACTTGCTATCTGAATCTTTTGAATTAACCATTGAAAACAAATAAAAATGGAAGAACAAGGTAAATTAGACATTCAAGTTGATAAAAAATTAGATACAGTAGAAGATTACAAATTTGAACCAATTAAGGGATATCCAATGTTGAATTGGAAGGGGAAAAGGCCTTTCGAATCAACTCAATATTACCCGGCTCAATTAAAAGAAAATTATGGAGAAGAGTTACATGGTTGGATGAATAAAATATTCTGGGGTGATAATTTGCAAGTAATGTCTCACTTATTAAAAGAATATAGAGGTAAAATAGATCTCATTTATATCGACCCTCCATATGATTCAAAAGCTGATTACAAGAAAAAAATTCAATTAAGAGGTAATTCGGTCAATACGAATCATAGTAATTTTGAAGATAAACAATATACCGATATATGGACTAATGATGAATATCTTCAGTTTATGTTTGAGAGATTAGTTATCATGAGAGAATTGTTATCTGATAAGGGCTCTATCTACCTTCATTGTGATATTCATAAAAATCACTTTTTGAAATGTATAATGAGTGATGTGTTTGGTCCTGAAAATTTTAGAAATGAAATTGTTTGGTGTTATTTCGGTTTTAAAAGAAAAACTTCAAAAAAATTTCCACAAAAGCAAGACACTATATATTCTTATACTAAAACTTCAGATTATACTTGGCATACTCAATTTAGACCTCATTCAAAAGAATATATCGATAGATTTAAAACAGACATTAATGGAAGGAAATACCGTGATGATGTTAATCCTACAGGTGGTGGTGCAAGGATAATTTATTTAGATGAAATAGAAGGAGATATAATTGAATCATATTGGACAGATATTCCTCCAGTGAATCCTGTGGCTAAGGAACGAATGAATTACCCTACTCAAAAACCAGAGAAATTAATTGAAAGAATAATAAAATCATCAACTAACCCTGGTGATATAGTATTTGATTGTTTTATGGGAGCGGGAACTACTCAGGCTGTTGCTTTGAAGTTAGGAAGAAAATTTATAGGCGCAGATATTAATTTGGGTGCAATTGAGACAACTATAAAAAGGCTAACTCAAATTAATAAAGAACTAAAAAATAAAATTCCTGATATAAATTTTAAAAATGACGATGGAGAAGATGAAAAAATAATAGATTTCTATACAGGATTTTCAGTGTTTAATGTGAATAATTATGATGTATTTAGAAACCCTATTGAAGCAAAAGAATTGTTAAAACAAGCATTGGAAATACAACCTTTACCAAATAACACATTATACGATGGTGAGAAAGATGGTAAAATGGTAAAAATTATGCCTGTAAATCGAATCGCCACCAGAGCCGATTTGAATGAGCTAATAAGCGGTTTCAACATAAAATCTTTTGAAGCTAAATTTGAAAGTGCGCCGAACAAAGCTGTTGAAAGTATTTTATTAATTTGTATGGGCCACGAACCTGATTTAGCAGCAGCACTTCAAAAAGAAATGCATCCATATAAATTAGATGTAGAAGTAGTAGATATCTTAAGAGATAAATCGAACCTAGAATTCAAAAGAGACTCAGAAGCTGATATCAAATTAGAAGATGGTAAGGTTGTTATAAAACAATTCTACCCAATGAATCTCCTCCAAAAATTATCACTAATAAAGGAAAACATAGTTGATTGGAAAGAATTAACCGAGTCTATAAAAATAGATTTTAATTATGATGGTGTTGTTTTTGAACCCTCTATTGTAGATGTTCCTGAGAAAAATGAATTTGTCAAAGGAGAATATCTCATCCCAAAAGACTCAGGCACTATAAGAGTAAAAATAACAGACCTTTTATCAGAGTCAATAGAACTAACAGTTGAAAATAATTAAAAATGGCAAAAAAAAAGACAAAACAACAAGAAATAGATTTTCCTTTTTATACCTATCTGAAATTATTTCACGATGAAAATAAAAAAAAGGTTTATAATCAATATAAACCTCTAACAAAGA
>Ga0193951_1000212_pt1 | contig 27287 bp, 20 predicted proteins | sample BB_2_MG_FD_140370 | JGI IMG/M metagenome (GOLD analysis project Ga0193951, IMG submission 140370) | Microbial mat bacterial communities from the Broadkill River, Lewes, Delaware, United States - BB_2_MG | ecosystem: Environmental > Aquatic > Freshwater > River > Microbial mats | place: USA...
AGGATGACAAGATTTGGTAGGATGACGACGCTTGATAGCATACAAAGCTTAGCTATTGTATGGTGATTTGCTAAGAAGACGTCGTAAATATTGACTATAACTACACAGCATTTATAAAGCCTAGCTGTCGCCATGCATCGTAAACGATTACGGCTGCAGCGTTTGATAAATTCATACTTCGGCTTTCTTTTAACATCGGAATTCTAATTTTGTGCTCATCAGGAATTTGTACACGCACTTCTTCAGGTAAGCCTGCAGTTTCAGATCCAAACAGTAAATAATCACCTTCGGTAAAAGTAACATCACCATAAAAATTATCAGTTTTAGTGGTAATCGCAAGTATACGTTTTGGTTTTTCATGTTCAACAAAAGCATTAAAATCTTTATGTCGTTGCAGTGCCGCAAATTCATGATAATCAAGCCCTGCACGGCGAAGTTTCTTATCTTCTAAATCAAATCCTAATGGTTCAATTAAGTGTAAGCGGAATCCTGAGTTGGCACATAAGCGAATTATATTGCCAGTATTAGGTGGAATTTGTGGTTGAAAAAGAACTACATCTAACATAATGATTTAATCAAATTGGTATAAGTTTAATAATTCTTGCTATTATAGCGACAATCTTTCGATAAAGTCTGTTTTTTCATGTCAGAACAAAAATCACCACACAACTCGCACAGTAACGTACAAAGTAACTTAACTCATAGTACTGATTATGCTTATTGGGTCCGATTGGCCGCTATAACCGCATCCTCGGTTGCTTTGCTCTTAGTGCTTATCAAGTTATATGCTTGGATAATAAGTGATTCTAGTGCAATGTTAGCATCAACTACAGATTCCATTTTAGATTTATTTGCTTCGGTAATGAATATTGTTATTCTTCGTTTTGCTTTGGCTCCAGCTGATGAAGAACACAAATTTGGTCATGGTAAAGCTGAAAGTTTAGCGGGCTTGGTACAAGCCGCTTTTGTTTTAGGCTCAGCTATATTATTAATCTTTAATGGTGTTGAGCGAGTGATGAATCCACGCCCTATTGTACATAGTGATATTGCTATTTGGGTGTCTATTATTGCGATATTACTGACATTATTTTTAGTCGCTTTTCAGCGTTATGTTATCAAGCGTACAGGATCTATAGTGATTAGTGCCGATGCACTGCACTATCAATCAGACTTATTATTAAATTTAGGTGTCTTGGCTGCTATCTTTTTAAGTCAGGGCATTTGGTTGCAAGCTGACGGTGTATTTACTATTGCTGTTGGCTTATATTTAATTTTTGGTGCAGGACAGATTATTTATCAAAGTGTTTATCAATTGATGGATCATGAGTTAAATGCTGAAGATTTAGCACAAATTAAAAGTATTATTTTGTCACATGAGCATGCTTTAGGGTTACACGAATTACGAACAAGACAGTCAGGTGCACAGCGTTTTATTCAATTTCATCTAGAGTTAGAAGATAATTTATCGTTATTAGAAGCCCATAGTATTGGTAACGAAATTGAAGCAGAAATCTGCCAAGCGCTTGCACCATGTGAGGTTTTTATTCACCATGATCCTAGTTCAGTTGTGCCTGAAGAGCTTAAAGTTGAGTCAAGTGATTGATATTCTCAATCAAGTTCAGGATGACGAGTCTGATAGAATGATCAAGCTTGATAGTTAAGGGGTTACTAGGTTAGCGTTAGTTACACACGTCACTATACCGTAGGGGACTTAATATGGAATCTCTAGCTTTATTGCTGTTATTCCGTAGGTCATTTAATACAGAATCTCTAGCTTTATTGCCGTTATTCCGTGGGTCATTTAATACAGAATCTCTGCTACTAAGTAATGTTAGTTATTATCAGAAAAATTTAGTTTTAATGCTGCTTAAACCACTCAACAGCTGCAGTTAATGCCTTGTCACGATGAACATCACTTTCAAAAAATAGTTCATGATACGCACCTTCTATTACTAAGGGTTTTCCCCCAGGACATGAGTATGGGTAGTGTTGATGTAATTGCTGACAAAAATCATGCTGTGCTTCATTTGATACTATGGTATCTGCACCTGCTTGAATAACTAATGTCGGTGTCGTTATTTTATCTATATTATTAAATAGTGTTGCAAGTGCGGTAATTGATTCAGATAACCATTTTACCGTAATGCCGCCAAGTTGTAGTTGAGGCTCTGTTTGATAAAGTTGAATAAATTGTTGAAAACGTAATTCTGAATGCATTAGCGGGTTATTGGTGAATGAAGTTGGATCATCTGCTTTTGGCGTGTAATCTTTTTGTCCTAAAAAATACCAAGGTGTATCAGACACTATTTGATTAATTTGGTTGGTCACTTTAACTAATGATTCAGCGATAACACGGGGAATAGGGCCGCTATTAAATCCTAACATAGGTGAAGATAATACCGCCGCCTGTATATTGTTAGGATAATCTTGTAAGTATCTGGCAGCAATGGCCCCCCCCATTGAATGCGCTAATAAATAGGGCTTTTGACTCTCTCCATTTACATCACAATAAGGTTTAACGGCTTTTTCAATAAAACTAGCAAAGTCATCAACATAATATTGGAAGTCTTCTACATAGCCTTTATGTGGGTTATCTAATAAACGTGCCGATATACCTTGGCCACGGTGATCAACGAGAAAAACATTGAAACCCAGATTGAATAAATCGAAGCTTAGCTCTTTATATTTTAAATAACCTTCAGTGCGTCCTGAGGAAATAATTAAGCATTTTCTATTGGCGGGATTAGCCGTCTTTAGATCAGTTTCATTATGATTGAATATTGCATAATCAATGCGCTTATCATTGACACCATTAAAACTTGAAAACTCACCTTGAAGCCAAAATTGCGCAATTTCATTGCTATAACGGTTGCCAAGTTGTGCTTCAGTAGTAAAGTTATTCGCGTTAATTTTTGTCATAAATCCAACGAGTATTAAGATAATAAGCGTATATTTAAACATAATCATTTGTTCCGACTGTTAATTTACTACCTATGAACCACAATGCTTACGGATAAATAAAATCGGTGATTTGTAATGTTCGTAAGCGTGACTATTCTTATTTTATAATTTTTTTGTTCGACATTTTTATTCGATATTGTTATTACTCGCTTCTAGCTCAGTTAATCGTGCTTCAAGCTCTGCTAACTTAGTACGTGTTTTAATCAATACTTGTGTTTGTATATCAAACTCTTCACGAGTTACTACGTCAAGTTGTGATAATTTACGTTGTAATACGGTTTTGGTTTTGTCTTCAAAATCATTAGCCATGCTCTTTAAACCAGGAGGTATGGCGTCAGTTACTTGTTTGGCTATTTCTTCAATTTTTTTTGCATTAATCATACTATAGGTCCAAATTATCGGTTCGAATTATTTATTTGAATTTCTTATCTACTATTTATATAAAATAACGATCCAAATAATTACACAAAATTTCACTTGAACACATTGTAACTGTTTTGCTAACGAGTAAAAACAGGTAAAATTACTGTCCTTAAAATTAATCATTTCTGCAATTATGAAACTTAACCCCGGACAAAACGAAGCCGTAAAATATGTTAGTGGTCCTTGCCTTGTATTGGCTGGCGCTGGCTCAGGTAAAACGGGAGTTATTTGTCAAAAAATTGCTTACTTAATTCAAAAGTGTGATTACAAAGCACGTAATATTGCCGCTGTAACCTTCACCAATAAAGCTGCGCGAGAAATGAAAGAGCGTATTATCAAAATGCTCGGTAAGGAGTCAACGCGTGGCTTAACGGTTTCTACTTTCCATTCGCTTGGGCTCGATATAGTTCGTCGAGAAATTAAAACACTAGGCTATAAGCCAGGATTTACACTGTTTGACGATCAAGATAGTCTTTCATTATTAAAAGAATTAACCTTAGATGAGCTTGATGGTGATAAAGATTTATTGAGTCAATTACAAAGTAAAATATCTAACTGGAAAAATGATTTATTACTACCCGATGCAGCTTTAAAAATAGCAAATGATGCCAGCTCTCAAGAATTCGCTGAGTTTTATCAGCGGTATCATCAGCATATGAAGGCGTACAATGCGCTTGATTTTGATGATTTAATTCTTATTCCTACACTGTTATTGAAAAACTATCCTGAGGTGCGTGAACGCTGGCGCAGTAAAATCCGTTATCTGTTGGTCGATGAATATCAAGATACTAATGCGAGTCAATATGAACTAGTAAAACTCATTGCAGGTGAACGTGGGCGCTTAACGGTGGTAGGGGATGATGATCAATCTATTTATTCTTGGCGTGGTGCTAAACCTGAAAACTTAGTCTTGTTGGGTAAAGACTTTCCTCAACTTAAGCTGATTAAACTGGAGCAAAATTATCGTTCAAGTGGCCGTATTTTAAAATGTGCCAATATATTAATTGCGAATAATCCGCATGTTTACGATAAAGCATTATTTAGTGAATTAGCGTATGGGCCAGAACTGCGTGTAGTACAAACTAAAAATGAAGAAGATGAAGTTTCGCGCATTATTGGTGAGCTGATTGGTCATCGCTTTATGAATCGAAGCCGCCATAAAGATTATGCTATTTTATATCGTGGTAATCATCAATCTCGATTATTAGAAAAAGCATTAATGCAAAACCGTATCCCTTATAAAATTAGTGGCGGCACATCGTTTTTCTCTCGTGCTGAAATTAAAGATGTTATGGCGTATTTACGTGTATTGGTTAACCCTGATGATGATAATGCTTTCTTACGTATTGTTAATGTACCGAAGCGAGAGCTTGGTCCTGCTACATTAGAAAAGTTAGGTAATTACGCTAATATGCGTCAAATAAGTATGTTTGCCGCGAGTTTTGAATTGGGGTTAGAGCAAACATTAACAGGGCGTGCATTAATGAAAATGCAAGCTTTCACACAATGGTTAGTTGATGTTGCTGATCAAGCAGAGCGTGGCGATACAGCGGCAGTATTACGCTCAATGATTCGAGAAATCAATTATGAAGATTTTCTCTATGACACTTCGCCTAGTGCGAAAGCAGCTGAAATGCGGATGAAGAATGTTACCGAGCTATTTAGCTGGGTTACGCAAATGCTTGAAGGCTCTGATGATGAAGAGCCAATGACTTTACCGCAAATTGTCACTCGTTTAACGTTGCGCGATATGATGGAGCGTAATGAAGATGAAGATGATAGTGATCAAGTACAATTAATGACTTTGCATGCATCAAAAGGTTTAGAGTTTCCTTATGTATTTTTAATTGGTATGGAAGAAGGGTTACTACCTCATCAAACTAGTATTGATGAGGGCAGTGTTGAAGAAGAACGTCGCTTAGCTTACGTAGGCATAACGCGTGCACAACGTGAGTTAATATTTACTTACGCGCGTGAACGTCGTCAGTTTGGTGAAGTATCACGCACTGAAGCCAGTCGCTTTTTGCATGAGCTGCCACAAGATGATTTAAACTGGGAATTAGGACAAGTGAAGAAAACACAAGTCCATAAAGAACAGGCCAATAAACAAGGAATGGCAAGTTTAAGAGCGCAATTAGCTAAAGGTAAGTAATTGAGAGCGTGTTTTATTTTTTAATGCAATAAATAAAACTAATGGCCGCTGCACCAGCACTTATAGCCGCAAATATGTTGTTACTTTGGTCTAATAGCAGGGCTGAAGTGATACATAAACCTGCCGTTAACACACTGAAAATTAAACGCTGATTGTTTGTTTGTTGTTGTTGGGTTATTTGCTCTATTAATTGCATATGTTGAAGTTGGCTTTCTTTGCCTGCTTTTAAATAATCATAAATAAGATCAGGCATTTCGGGTAGTTTTTCATTCCAAAAAGGTATGTTGTCTTTTATTTTTGTAAAGACAGCTTTAACACCCATCTGCTCTTTTACCCAATTTTCTAAAAACGGTTTAGCTGTTTGCCATAAATCTAATTGTGGATACAGCTGCCTGCCTAGTCCTTCAATATAAAGTAAGGTTTTTTGTAATAAAACGAGCTGAGGTTGCACTTCCATATTGAAGCGACGTGCGGTGTTAAATAAGTTGACGAGTACTTGACCAAAAGAAATTTCAGATAAAGGTTTATTGAAGATAGGTTCACACACTGCGCGAATTGCAAATTCAAATTCATCAACACTCGTGTTAGCCGGTACCCAGCCAGAATCAACATGCAGTTGTGCTACTTTACGATAATCTCTATTGAAAAAGGCAACGAAATTCTCTGCTAAGTAACGTTTATCTTCTCGGTTTAATGTACCTACAATACCGCAATCTATAGCAATCCAAGTAGGATCTGTTGGGTTGGTCGCATTAACAAAAACATTACCTGGGTGCATATCTGCGTGGAAGAAACTATCTCTAAAAACTTGTGTAAAAAATACTTCTACACCACGTTCAGCGAGTAATTTCATGTCAACATTTAGGTCGTTTAATTGGTTGATTTCACCGACCCCAATCCCGTAAATACGTTCCATTACTAGAATGTTTTTGTAACTATATTCACTGTATATTTCAGGGACATAAAGAACATTGTCATAGTTTCGTCCCTGTTCAAAATTATGTCTTAACTGGATAGCATTTGCCGCTTCTCGATTAAGATCTAGTTCATCTAAAATAGTTTTCTTATATTCGGCAACGACTTCAACTGGTCGTAAGCGCTTACCGTCTGGTAGCCATCGAGCCACTACAGCAGCAATACGTGACATCACTTTTATATCGGCTAGAATCGTCTCACCTATATTTGGACGCAGTACTTTAATAACGATATTCTGCTCATTATCAATTAAGGTTGCAGTATGAACTTGGGCAATAGAAGCCGAAGCAAGGGGTTTAACGTCAAAAGCACTAAAATGTTGCTCAAATATTTCAGTACCCATCGCTTCAATAATTATTGCTTTTGCCAGCTCACCATCGAAGGGGGTAACTTGATCTTGTAATAAGGCTAATTCATCAGCGAAGTCAGGTGGTAATAAGTCACGACGGGTTGAGAGCATTTGTCCAAATTTAATAAAGACAGGGCCTAGCTCTTCAATTGCTAGGCGGAAACGTTGAGCAACAGTTTTATTTTTGTGTTTGTTTTGTAACCAAAATAAAGATAAACGTCCAAGTTTTGCGTACCACGGTAACATTTTCTTGGGTACCAGCTCGTCCAAACCATAATCTAAAAATGTTTTAACAATGCGATATAGTCGTTTGTTACTCACGTGTTTGAATATCCTTTGGTTAATGCATCGAGTCGCGTTGATATGTTATCAACGTGTTTACTCACTTGGCTGACTTGTTGATTAAACGCTTCAAGTTCGCTGCGAGTAACTACTAAGCGTTGTTCATGCACTAGGTACTCGCTAGCATCTGCTTTAATTTGTTTACTCGCAAATTGTAATTTTCCTGCAACACGCTTACCTAGTTGCATTAACTTGTGTGTTGGTACATCACCAATATGGCTAGCTAACTCGCTTTGCCAATCAATATTTAGGCTTTCTGCCAGCTGCATGAATTGTTGAGCAACTTTTATATCTCCAGTTAAATCAAGTTTATTTTGTTTAATTAGTTCTGTTAACTGTTGTTCGGCTTTTAATACTTGTAAGGTCTTGATGCTTGTTTTTACCGTACAATCAACATTTTCTGTTAGTCCAGAGACCAATATTTTATTAGCATTGATTGTTAAACTAATTGGAAACTTTAATTCAGACAAAAAAATTGAGAGGGTTTTTTGTTCTAACTTTTTTAGATCAATCTTCTCAGTATTTAATGCTAATACTTTATTAATTAATAACTCTATTGACGCAGTGAAGACTTGCTGTAACATGATAATAACCCTGTATTTACGGTTAATAATACCTGATTAAAATTTATAACCCTTGTGTAAAGCGACTACACCACCGGTTAAGTTTTTAAAACTCGTTTGCTCAAAACCAGCGTTATCCATCATACTTTTTAATGTTTCTTGATTAGGGTGCATGCGAATTGACTCAGCAAGGTATTGATAACTGTCGCCATCTTTTGCTACTAATTCCCCCATTTTTGGTAAGATATTGAATGAGTAGAAGTCGTAAGCTTTATTAAGTAATTCATGTTCAGGTTTAGAAAACTCTAGTATTAATAGACGACCACCTGGCTTTAATACACGGTAAATAGAGCGCAGAGCCATATCTTGATCAGTAACGTTACGTAAACCAAAAGCGATAGTGACTATATCAAAAGTGTTATCTTCAAAAGGTAAGTATTGGGCATTCGCTTGCACATACTTTATATTCTGTACTAAACCTTTATCGCGTAACTTATCGCGGCCAACATTAAGCATTGAACTGTTAATATCAGCTAGTACAACCTTACCGTCTTTACCTACTAATTGAGAAAACTTTGCCGTTAAATCACCGGTACCACCAGCTAAATCTAAAACGCTATTACCAGGTCGTACACCACTTGCATCAATCGTAAAGCGTTTCCATAGGCGATGAATACCAAATGACATTAAATCATTCATTACGTCATATTGCTTTGCAACCGAATGGAATACACCTGCCACCATAGGCACTTTATCCTCTTTATCAATGGTTTTGTAACCAAAGTGAGTGGTGTTATCTGACGACGGTTCGGGTTGCTTTGGTGATTGATTTTGTTGTTGAGCAGGCATCTTTTATTCACTAATAACGAAAATTGGTAATAGTTTACTTTATGTCAGTAGGATAACCAAATATCGAAGTGTCTTTTATTGATTTAAAACACTCGTTAGTGCTGAATATCAGTTAAAAATTATCACGATAATGCGCTGTAGTTAAAACCTACATGTAGATAAAGAATAAAAATAACATAATTGTAATTTAATTACATATTCAACTTGTCTTTTTAGAGTATATACTCTATAATTCTTTTTGTTCTCCTTATATGAACTCTTTTTGTAATAATTTTATATTTTAGCTCTCCCCCATAGCTAATATGCCGATAGCTTTGCTATCGGCTTTTTTTTACCTTAAAATTGTGTAATACATTGATTATAAAGCATTAGTTTTCTTGTGTGTCAATTGCTATTTAATTGTTTTATATCAAGATAAAGTCTAATTTAGAGCTTAATTATCATTTTATTACAACATACAATGATTAGGTTTTTAATTTAATACAAACCTTTGGAACATGGATGAATATTTCTGATCTCTCTTTTAAGAATAAAATTTTTACTTTATTGGCTTTACCTGCTTTAGGATTTCTTTGGTTAAGTATTAGCACTATATTTGACACGATAAAAATTGAAAGCGAGATGCAAACTATTGCACCTTTAACTGAACTATCAGTTGTTTATAGTGATTTAGTGCATGAACTACAGAAAGAGAGAGGCATGACAGCTGGTTTCTTAGGCTCTAAAGGGGCTAAGTTTGTTAATAGCTTGAACGCCCAACGCCGAAGTACCGACCAACAACGTGCTAAATATGAGAGTTTTTGGCTAGATCATGATTTTACCTTACCTAGTATAGTACAGTTGAACTCTTCGATAACTGAACTAATTCAACAGCTAAGCACTATACGTCAACAAGTTGATAACCAGTTAATATCCAATACCGCAGCTATTTCTTATTATACTCAATTGAATAAAAAGTTATTAAGTGTTGCTATTTTAAACGCTGAAATCAGTTCGGATGCTCTTATTACTAAAGAAACCATCGCATATTTTAGCTTTTTACAAGGTAAAGAACGTGCGGGAATTGAGCGTGCAGTATTAAGTAATACCTTTGCCCAAAATCAATTTGGCCCAGGTATGTTTGTTAAGTTTATTACGCTAGTTAGTGAACAAAATACCTATTTTGATAACTTTAAATATTTTAGTAACTCGGATAACAAGGCCTATTTTGATCAACAATTAGCGCATAGTTCGTCAACAGCCGTAAATAAAATGCGAAACATTGCTCGCGACAAGCAAGTTGATTTTAGTGTTGATGCTGAATACTGGTTTGAACAAGCTACCAAACGTATTGGACAACTAAAAAAAATAGAAAATCAGTTGGATAAGAGAATATTAGCATTAGTTAGAACAAAGCAGCATGATGCTTTTATCAGCATGCTAGTGAATAGTATTGCTAGCGTTATTTTGATTGTTTTGGCGTTAGTTATTAGTATTTATGTTATCAATGAGCTTACCGGCAGGGTGAGAAGTTTAACGAATGTTTTATCGAAAGTACGAGCTGAAAATGACTTAACTGTGCATAGTCCTTACGGTGGTAGTAGTGAATTAGGACAGATATCAATTGCGTTAAACGCAACTATCGATAGTTTTTCTCATGTTGTTACTGATATATCATCTTCAAGCTTAACTTTGGCGTCAGCAGCAGAAGAGACGGCACAAACTTGTGAATATAATTCTCAATCGTTATTTGAGCAGCAAAACGGTATTGGCTTAATTGCGGCCGCTATTGAAGAACTTTCTGCTACGGTAAATGAAGTGGCAGAAAATACGCAAAACACTGCTAATTCAGCCAAAAATGCTGACGAGAAGGTGAAAGATGGCTTATGCATAGTACAAAAAGCTTACCATTCAATTGAAGCACTAGCAGATGAAATTGATAGTTTAGCCCTACGAATTCATAAGTTGCATGAAAGTAGTCAAAAAATTACCAGTGTTGTTGATGTAATTAAAGCGGTTGCGGAACAAACAAATTTATTGGCCTTAAATGCTGCAATTGAAGCAGCAAGAGCAGGAGAGCAAGGGCGTGGCTTTGCGGTTGTTGCTGACGAAGTACGCACCTTAGCTCAACGTACTCAAGAGTCGACAGCTGAAATTGAGAGCTTTATTGGCTCCTTACAAAATGATGCCAACTCTGCTTTTAATGTTATTGAAACTAGTCAGAAAAAAGCGGTTGATGCGGTGAGTAATTCGAAAGATGTTGAACACATGTTAGAAGAAATCACTGTATCAGTAGGTGATATTTTTGCTATGACAGATCAAATTGCAACGGCTATAGAAGAGCAAGCCATTGTCACTCAAGATGTTGCAAAAAATGTTGTTTCTGTTGAAGAAAAATCAATAGAAACAACGGCCGGTGCAAACCAAATATTACTGACAGCGCAAGAGCAGGCAAGGCTAGCTGCTTCGTTACAAGATATAGCAAGTACATTTAAGGTGTAAATGTCGCGATTGGCTGAAGCTTTTTTGATATAGCTTCGTCAGCTTAGCAGTGATTAAAATTGTGTCAAATAGTGTCAAGCATCGTTTTTAACGATGCTTTTTTATTTAAACTATTGAGCTAAGTTTTTGTTTTATTATTGGTTTATAAAAAATCAGGTAGTGTTATCGATAAATATGAGTCAATTGGCTTTATTGATTTCAACACGATAAAAGTCTACTGTTTCTTATGTAAGGTTTATATATTTTGCACCATAGCCAAATAATCCGAGTTAAATTATAAGGAACACTATGAGATATTTGATAGTAACTGTGTTGATTTTTTTATCATCAACAGCACACGCAAAGCATTCTATTTACTTAGAAAAGAATAAAGGTACTTATAAAACTGAGTTAATGTGGCCAGAGGTATCGATTCCTTGGGGTATGGTACAACTCCCCGGTGGAGAAATGCTAGCGACTGAACGTTCGGGTACCTTGTTTTTATTAACAGAGAATGAACCCGCCATTGAAATTCAAGGTTTACCGAAAATACATGTAAATAATCAAGGTGGTTTACTTGATATTGCTCTGCATCCATATTATGAAAAAAATCACTTGATATTATTCTCGTATGCTAGCCCTGAAGGTGAGGGTAAAGGCAGTCATACGGCATTAATGCAAGCTAAGTTAGACATAAAAAATAATCGCCTTACACAGCAAAAAGTTCTTTATAAAGGTGAAGGAAATACCACCAAAGGCTCACATTATGGTAGCCGAATAGTGGTAGATGATGATTATATTTATTTTTCAATAGGCGACAGAGGAGCACGTGATTTAAATCCACAAGATTTATCGCGTGATGGCGGTAAAATATATCGCTTAAATTTAGATGGCTCTATTCCGGATGATAATCCATTTGTTCAGAGTAATAGTGCGAAAAAAGCTATTTTTTCTTATGGACATCGTAATCCTCAAGGATTAGTTAAATTAGGTGATACAGGAGTCATATGGTCACATGAACATGGACCAAAGGGTGGAGACGAAGTTAATTTAATTGAAGCAGGGAAAAACTATGGTTGGCCGATAATAAGTTACGGTGTTAATTATAATGGCTCAGCATTTACGGACTTGACTGAAAAAATTGGGATGGAACAGCCTAAACTTTTTTGGGATCCTTCTATTGCACCGTCTGGTATGGCAGTTATTACCAGTGATAAATATCCACAATGGCAAGGGAAAATATTGCTTGGATCCTTGAAATTTAATCACCTAGTATTATTAGAGGTGAAAGATAGCAAAGTAGTAAAACAAACCAAGGTAGTAACTGAAACTGGTGGTAGATATCGAAATGTGATTCAAGGGAGTGATGGTTATATTTATTTAGGCGTGGATGGCGAAGGTATTTCCCGTTTGCTGCCGATGAGTGTCAGTAATTAAGTTAACCCCAAAGTAGCGCCTTGAAGTGCACTATAGGTTATATATAGGGCACTTCAAGGTTTAAGTAGCTATTATCGATTTTTACATAGGTATCAAGTCTAGCTGTCGAGCGACAGCTACTGCAGAAGTTCTATTATTCACGCCAAGTTTGCCAAAAATATTTTTCAAATGCCATTTAACGGTATTTAAGCTAATAAACAAGGTTGTGGAAATTGTATTGTTTGTACAACCGGCGGAAATAAGCCCTAATATTTGGCACTCCCTATCACTGAGCGGTTCAATTAAACCAGCAACAGGGCTTATATTATTAGTAACCTCAGCTTCTTCAGATTCTTCGGTTACGATTGATAGAGTAACATCCTCCAAAAAACTTCTTTTAGAAGACGACCAACCTTTGATTTCACTTTGTCGTAAATCGAGTAGTAATGAGTCAATTTCACTACCTTCATCAACAAAACAACGCACGGAATGGTTGGGCGCGGCAATTGCAAGTGCCTCGTCAACTAGACTACGCGCTTTAATTTTGTCTTGTAAAAATCGAGCGCGAGCTTCAAGAATATAACATTCAAGGACACGCATTCCCCAACGTGATTCAGTGGCAAGTTTGCGTAACTCAGCCAACACAGGAAGTGTCACTTCAGGTCGGCCCGTGGCTATTTGTAGCCTTGCCCAAGTGAGTGCGTTTCGACAAGGCTTACGAGCCCATTCTGCCGGTAGTGATAAAGTATCGGCGTCTACATCTATGTCATTAATTAGTGCATGATCTAAGGCTTCATTTAGGCGTTCTGCTTGTAAAAGGTAAGCAATGCGAGCACCGACAACTAGTGCTTGATGGCGTTCATAAGGAGCACCCCAGCGAGCGCCTACAGCGGCAATTAAATCATAACAACGCATTGCCGCACGATGATCACCGTGTAAGCCACTTATTCGAGCCAGTGCGGTATAGCCAAACACGAGTAATTTGGTAAAACCAACTTCGCCAATTAAAGGCAGGTTAGGCTGTAAACATTCTAGGGCTTCATCGATTCTATTCCATTGGTATAAGACAATACCCTGAATTACTTGCGGTATCGGTGCCACGTACTTCTCTTTCGAAAAACTTCTACTTTCGGGAGAAAAGCGTGCAAAACAATGATCCAAGTTACCATTAGAAAAGTCCGTTAACGCTAAGAAGCACTCTGAGTAAATAGCACCAAACTCTGAACCAGCTAATAAATGATAGTGTCTACCATCAGATAAGGTTTTTGCTGCTGGCCCGAATTCACCTAATTCCGATAGTGCATAACCTAGAAAATTACAGGCAAGCCCACGTTCAAAGTCACTTAAGTAATAAAATTCATCTGAGAGTAGTTCAATTATTTTATGAGGATCGTCCCTAGCAATAGCTATGCCAGCCGACAATAAACGTGTTTGCTCACTTAAGTATTTACTTTCGTCTGATGCTGCAGAGGCTTCTTGCTTATCAACAAGCGAAATCATTTTTGACAGTACGTCGTCACTCTCATCGGCGCTATTCGCATGGTAAAGTGCTGTACCTAACAAGTAGAGTATTTTAGGGTTTTCGTTACGCACGTCATCTGGAATTCTACGAATCGAAGTGATAACTTGCGGCATGCGTCCTGCCATTAACTCTATCCATGATTGCTGCTCTACTAATGTGGTTACAATGTTAAAATCGCCGGCGAGTAATGCGTACTCAACAGCTTCACGTGATAAGTTTTGTTTTTGAAACCATATAGCTGTTTTACGATACAAACAAACTAGTTCGCCAGGGTGACGTCGACGTAATTCAGCAAGCAAGAATTCATGAAAAAGCTGGTGGTAGCGATACCATGTTCGGTTTTGATCTAACGGCGATACAAATAATCCATCACGTTCTATCTCTTCCAACATTGTAGGAGCATTATCATTACCTGTTAGGTAGGCGGCAAGCTCACCGTTAATACGATTGGACACCGATGTTCGCAATAGAAATTCTTGTACTGCTTTGGGTTGTTGGTTTAGTACGTCACTTGCCAAATATTCGGCAATATCCTGTAAGCTACCGGAAAAAGACTCGATAAATCCGTCTCGTCGTTCAGGATCTCGTAGGGATAAGGAAGCAAGTTGCAGACCTGCAACCCAGCCTTCACTATGCTGGTGAATTTTTTCAATTTGATCGTCGTTTAAGCCTAAATTACGAATTTCCAGGAGAAATTCTGACGCTTCAGATAAGTCGAATCGTAATTGAGTAGGCGTTATTTCTCGTAGCTCATCTCTAACACGCAGTGCGGCTAAACCAAACTGTGGTCGTGTTCTTGAGGCAACAATCATCTGAAAATTTTCAGGGGCAAGGTTTAGCAATAATTCGATCAACTCATCCGTTTCGCCACCACTAACACAATGATAATCATCAAGAATCAAAATTAATGGAGCTTCTGTATCACGTATGTCTTCAACCAAATCGCTCAGTGTACGAGTGACATCAAGGCGAGCGCAAGCACTAATAATTCGTGCTGTTCGAGCACCAAAGGTTGGGATTGCATATTGAATAGCTTCGACAATATTTCTTAGCAAATTAGAAACACTGCAATCGTCGGCACCGAGAGATATCCAAGGAACTAAATAACCATCAGACAGTAAACTTTCTCGTGATTGAGTTAGCAATGTCGTTTTACCAAAACCGGCGGGCGCAGCAACTAATGTCAGTTTGGGTTCTCGTTTATTTTTGCTTGATTTTAATAGCTTATGCCGATTCATCATTTTTGAACGGCTAATAGGGGTAATAAATTTAGTTTTCATACCAATGACAACTTTTTTGTAAACTATTTATCATGTTATATTAAAAACAACTCGCTATGTACCTTAACTTCATTATTGTTTTGTAACTCAAGGCGTACTAAAGTGTTCGGCAATACGGATACCCATTTTGAAATATCTTCATCTAATGGCTCTGATACGACGAGTGTACCGCTTTGTGTCTGGTTTATATATAAAGACGGTGCGTATGTATCTGAAGCCCACCTTACGACCCGTAAAGTTTTTCCATCGGTTATTGCAAATGTTGCGCGAAAAGCTTCTTTAATGTTTTCTTTCTGTCGTAATTCATCGACCACGCTAATGGTTTTTCTAATCGCGTTATCTGGGTCTTCTCTAAGGCCAAAAGTGATCATGAGTTGAAATAACAATTCACTATCGGTACCACCTTCAATACAGTCAAAACTCTTATCTGATAGCATTGATAACAGCTGTCGCCGTAAAAGATGAAAGCCACCTATTTGGCCATTGTGCATAAATAACAATCGACCAGCGCGAAATGGATGGCAATTTACCAATAAGTTACCTGCGCCAGTTGAAGCGCGCACATGTGCAAAAAAAACATCACTTTCAATGACACGGGTTAATTCCCGCAAATTCGTATCAGCCCATGCAGGGCCAGCATCTCGATACAAGCCAGGAGCGCTTGGTTTACCATACCAGCCTAAGCCTCCACCATCGCCATGTACACCGAGTTTTGCTTTATGTGAATGTAGAGCCTGTTCACACAGGGAATGTGGACCATCATATAGAAATTGTTCTATAAGTCTGGGTTCTCCGATATAAGCCAACCAACGACACATTAGTTTTGTTTATCCTATTATTGGTGCGCGATGTAAGTCTGCATAGCGCCTATTAAAAGGATAGTCTTTAGGGTATCACAGCAAACCACCCTAAGGGGTAGTTGTACAGTTATCGAGTATAAGGACATAATAGCTGAAAATTACTGTTCGAGAGTCGCATGTTAAATTACTTTAAAACAAACGTTCTGCGCCTAGGAGTCTGTAAATGCTAGCGCTTGCAATTAGGCGAATATTAGCAACAATTCCGGTCATGGCAGTTGTCGCCATTATCGTATTTTCACTGCTTTATTTAACGCCCGGTGACCCAGCTGCCGTACTAGCAGGGGAACAAGCTTCTATAGAAGATATTAATCGCTTACGTAGCACACTTGGTCTGGATCAGCCTTTTCTGGTTCGCTTTAGTCAATGGATCGGTGGTGTGTTTCAAGGGGATCTCGGTATCTCTATTTTCTCTCAACGGCCGGTGATGGAATTAATAGTTCAAAGACTAGAGCCAACAATAGCGTTGACAATCGCTTCGTTATTTATTGCGGTAACAATTGCTGTACCTCTTGGTGTTATTGCTGCGTGGCGTGCAGGTGGCTTGATTGACCGTATGGCGATGAGTTTCGCGGTACTTGGTTTTTCAATACCAGTCTTTGTCTTATCTTATATCCTAATCGCTGTCGTTTCGGTTGACTTGAAGCTATTGCCCGTTCAAGGCTATGTACCCATTGCTTATGGTATTGGCCCTTTCTTGGAACATCTTATTTTACCTGCGTTATCACTCGGTATAATTAACGCTGCGCTTATTGCCCGAATTACACGTACTACAATGCTTGAAATACTAAATCAAGATTATATTCGAGCTGCTAGAGCGAAAGGTCTTTCGGTACGTAGAGTGTTGATTCGACATGCATTAAAGAATGCTGCGATTCCTATTGTTACCGTTATAGGCATTAGCTTTGCTCTGTTGATTAGTGGTGTTGTTGTGACAGAAACTGTATTCAATATACCAGGGCTAGGTCGTTTAACGGTTGATGCCATTCTTCGTCGAGATTATCCCGTGATACAGGGAGTTATATTGGTATTTTCTGCAACCTATGTTGTGGTTAATTTACTTATAGATCTCAGTTATAGTTTATTTGATCCGAGGATTAAATATTGAGTATTTCAGCAATAACACAGACCCCATCTTCGCCCACCGGTCTTATGCGAATTTGGAAGCGATATCCTAATATTATTATTGGTGGTGCTATGTTGGCCATTGCAGTTTTCGCTGCTATTGCCGCCCCATGGTTAGGTACTATTGACCCACAAACGATTGCGCCTTTTAATCGACTGGAAGTCCCGGGTACTGAATTTTGGTTCGGTGGTGATTTAGTTGGCCGTGATGTATATAGCCGAACAATTTACGGAGCACGTATCTCTCTTGCTGTAGGGCTTGGTGTTGTCGTTATCGGTATTTTCTTCGGTTTACTCATTGGTATTCTGAGTGGTTTTGTCAGCTGGGTTGACCAGATACTTATGCGAGTAATGGATGGCTTAATGGCAATCCCTTCTATTTTACTTGCTGTGGCATTAATCTCTTTGACTGGCGCCAGTTTGAAAAATGTCATTATTGCTATTTCAATTGCGGAAGTTCCTAGGGTTGCTAGGTTAGTTCGTAGTGTTGTATTGCAATTGAAAGAACGACCTTATGTTGAGGCGGCTATTACAGCAGGAACACCTTTTATTCTGATTTTATGGCGACATATACTGCCTAATACCTTGGCCCCTTTACTTGTGCAGGCGACCTATATATTTGCCTCAGCGGTATTGACTGAAGCTATATTGAGCTTTATTGGTGCTGGCACACCGCCATCAACACCGAGTTGGGGTAATATTATTGCGGAAGGTCGCACCGTATTCTCAATCGCGCCGCACATTGTAATGTTCCCAGGTATAGCGTTATCGTTTACTGTACTGGGTGTAAATCTACTAGGTGATGGCTTACGTGATATCTTTGACCCTCGTTTTGTGAGTCGCACATGAAAAAATTAAATCCTTTACTCACAGTAGAAGACCTCTCGGTTACTTTTCGTACCGAGCGAGGTAATGTTCCAGCAGTGCAAAACTTTTCATATTCCTTAAATGAAGGTGAAACCTTGGCGATTGTTGGTGAATCTGGCTCAGGAAAAAGCGTTGGTGCGTTGGCATTGATGCGTTTGATTCCTAATCCGCCGGGTAAAATTGATAGTGGCTCTATTAAGTTCAACGATAGAGAGATTCTCAGTATGACTGAGAGTGAAATGCAAAAAATTCGCGGTAATGAAATCGCGATGATATTTCAGGAGCCAATGACTAGTCTTAACCCTGTACTGACAATAGCTGAGCAAATTTGTGAGGCGGTGCAGCTACATCAGCATCTTGACAAAAAGGCTGCTCGTGCCCGTGCGTTGGAAATGTTGCAATTTGTACAGCTTACCGAACCTGAAAAGCGCTTAGATCAATATCCTTATGAACTGTCAGGAGGAATGTGTCAGCGTGTAATGATCGCAATGGCGTTAGCTTGCACTCCTTCAATACTTATCGCGGATGAACCCACTACAGCGCTTGATGTAACAATACAAGCGCAGATTTTAGATTTAATGCGAGATTTAAAAAACCGTTTAGGTACCGCAATTCTTTTAATCACGCATGATTTGGGGGTTGTTGCTGAAATGGCTGATCGCGTTATTGTGGTTTATGCCGGAAGAAAAATTGAAGAAGCACCTGTGCGTGATTTATTGCGAACCCCTAAGCACCCTTATACCTTAGGTTTGCTTGGTGCAATGCCACGATTAGGTGACACAAACTCTCAGGCTCGGCTAACAGAAATACCAGGAACAGTTCCTTCATTACTTGAGCCAATCATAGGTTGCGCTTTTGCTCCGCGTTGTTCATTGGCGACAGATAAATGCCGAACAGATGCACCTGAATTACAACCTGTTGGTAACACGGGCCATTTGGCTTCGTGCTGGCATAGCGAAAAAGTTGGAGTACCGCGATGAGCGATATATTAGTTGTCAAAGATCTGGTTAAACATTATGAGATTGGTGGCACAGGTATTATTGACCGAATGCTTGGTCAAAAAGCGAGTGTTGTACGTTCAGTTGATGGTGTTAGTTTTAGTATTGCTGAAGGTGAAACTTTGGGGCTTGTTGGGGAAAGTGGTTGTGGTAAATCAACCGTAGGACGCTCTATTTTGCGTCTAGTTGAACCAACAAAAGGTACAATTGAATTAGCCGGGCAGGATATTTCACATGTTTCTGAACAGGTATTACGCCCATTAAGGAGGCATTTACAAGTAGTGTTTCAAGACCCGTTTGCATCATTAAACCCACGTCGTACTGTTGGCCAAACGGTTGCAGAGCCTATTGGGAATTATGGCTTAAAAAGCGGCGACGAATTGAAGAATAGAGTACAAGACTTATTTGAACGTGTTGGTTTACGTGCGGATCAGGTCGATCGATTTCCGCATGAATTTTCAGGCGGTCAACGACAACGTATTGGGATTGCTCGTGCGTTGGCAACAAACCCTAAGTTGATTATTCTTGATGAACCAGTATCAGCGCTTGATGTTTCAGTACAAGCTCAAGTGATTAACCTACTGGTGGACTTGCAAAAAGAGCTCGGGATTGCATATCTTTTTATTGCCCATGATTTAGCTGTTGTTGAGCATATATCGACACATGTTGCTGTAATGTATTTAGGGAAAGTTGTTGAGATTGCTGATAAAAAGAGTATTTTTAATTCGCCTAAGCACCCTTATACCAAAGCATTGTTATCCGCAGTACCAAATAGTGACCCAGATGCTATCAATAATCGTATTGTCTTGAAAGGTGATATTCCGAGTCCAACAAACCCGCCTTCAGGTTGTCGTTTCCGTACTCGTTGTCCAATCGCTCAACCTATTTGTACAAGTGAAGAGCCAGCCTTAGAAGTACAAGGCCCAGGGCACAAAACAGCTTGTCATTTCGCGAAAGAAGAAGCTTAGAAAAGAGGATGACTTAGCCTAGAATATCGGTTAAGTCATACTTATTAGCTAACCGAGTAAGCACAAAGCATGTCTGATGGGGCATATGCTTATCTAGTGATTGCTTTTGCTGATTTCATCCTTAATTTATTGGTCAGAGACTCGTGATTGAGGTGAAATTTAGCTATTTGTTATTGCCAAAGTAGAGCAATTATCAAGTTAACCTGAGCTCGCTTAATATATTCTTCTCTAACCGCTACTTTTACTTGCTTCATCGTTAAATTTACTTTCAATAGACTAGCTATTAACGCGAAATTTGCCTTGAAGAAAGAAAAACTATCAAGCTAGAGTATAAGTTAAATTTTATTAGTAATTATTTCAATGGATTAAAAATATCTTAAACCGAGTTCAGGTAAGTTAGTATAATCAGTTGAAATAGTTTTATTTCAACTGATTAAAAACACTTTAAACTGAGTCTGGGTGAACTAAGCTGGTTGGTAAGGTTTTTTCTTAATATTCCAAAAAACAGTGCTGCCAGGCACTTCAAGCATCCCGGTTATACGTGGGCTATAAGCAACGGGAGCAAACCATTGTCCAATTGGCACATAAGGTACTAATTCATAAGCGCTGGTTTGGATTTTGTCAGCTAATTTCTTACGTTCAAGTTCATTAGGCGCATAAGGGTACTGCTCAATTAAAGCTTGATGTTTAGCATCGCATGGCCAGCCAGGCCAAGCATCTTCACAGTTTGCATGCATAGGTACATTACCAATAGGGTCAGTAATGTTACCGCCTGGCCAATAAGTTAAGCCAAGATCCCAACCGCCATTTTGTGGACTAGAGCGATTGATACGTCGTGACCCCATAGCACCAAAATCCATTGCTTGTAAGTCAACATTAACACCAATTGATCTTAAGTCGTCAGCAAGCACTAAGGTAGCAAGATTCATAAACTGAATATCTGTGGGGTGTAAAATGACGACTGGACGGCCATCATAACCTGAGGCAGCCATTAATGCTTTTGCTTTTTCACGGTTTTTACCAAGACCTTTAGGTACACCTGCTAAGCTTTCATGTGGCGAGCCACAAACAAAAAATGCGCTACAGTTATTGGTGACTTCAGGATCACCAAACATGGCTTGCAAGTAGCGATCTTGATCGATTAGGTATAACAAGGCCTGACGCGCGCGTGGATCATCAAATGGAGGGTGTAAATGATTCATGCGTAACATGCCTTGAAATCCAAGTGGATCAGCACGTTGAATAACAACACCTGAATCACGCAAAAGCGGTAAAAATTCAGGTGATGGGTTTTCAAAAAAGTCTATCTCACCGTTAGCAAGGGCTAAGACTGCAGACTGAGGGTCTCGAATATTCAGCCATTCTACTGTATCTATATAAACATGTTTGCCACCTGAGGTACCATTTGGGGTTTCATTACGTGGTATATAATGCTGGTTTTTTCGGTAAACAACTTTTGCACCTGGAACCCAGGCTGCGGTGTCAAAAACATAAGGACCTGAGCCGATACTACTTTGAATTGACGTTGATGGATCTGTTGCTGCAATACTTGCAGGCATGATGGCAGCAACCGGTCCACCAGTTTTAGATAATGCATGCAATAATAAGCTGTATGGCTGATTAAGTTTCCAAACAAATTTTTGCGCATCAATGGCTTCTAGCTGCTCTGTTACAGCAAATATTTGTCGGCCGTAAACATCGCGTTGTCCCCAGCGTTTCAGTGAAGCAATAACATCTGTTGTTGTTACTGGGCTGCCATCGTGAAATAACAGTCCATTACGTAAGGTGAATTCCCAATTGAGTTGGTCTTCACTTACATTCCAGTGCCCAACCATTTGAGGTTGTGGAACGCCATTGGTGTCACGACCGAATAAAAAATCATAAACCATTAATGCGTGTCGCTGTACAATACCAATGGTTGTCACAATAGGATCTAAAGATTGTAAATCGGCGTGCATAACTGCTCGTAACACGTTTGATCTGTCTGGCGGCGTACAACCAGAGAGCATAATACCCGTAGCCGACGCAGCAGCAGCTACTAAAAATTCACGTCTTTTCATAATATTTCCTCACCCACTCGCTGGGGCTTTTCTCCGGATAACCAATAGCCGATGCTACGGTTTCCTGTATTTGTTGTAGCTAATTCTAATGACACGTTATCAATGTTAAGCTGGTGCAATTGTTCAGCCATTTCAGTCACCGTGGTGTCATCTAAAGCTGCGTTTTGCATGGATTGCAGGCGCTTTGATTGTGCTAATAATAATAGTTTTATATCTTCATTCATTTTTATGATAACTTGAATTTCGTAAGACTTGCGTAATCCTAGAAGGTTGCGAACAGCAGCAAACAAGTTATCGATAAGACTTCGTTCTTCGATTCCAGCAAAGCGTTTTTCTAATTCATCAAATACCTGCTTAACGGATAATATTAAATTTTCTGCTGTTTGTATGGCTTGTGGTGTATTGCAAGTTTCAGCTTCATTTAGTGCTATAAGTAATTGAGTCGTGATTGAAAATAATTCGCTAGCTAAAATTACCTGGGCTTGTTCATATTGCTGACGACAACGCTCTTTTAATATGCCGTCATTCGCATGTAACAAAAATCGTAATCGTCCTCCAGGTTTTAATACACGACACGCTTCCCGTAAACTCTCATTAATTGTGGAATATTCGATAGCGAATTGACTGCCAATAGCATCGAATGTATCGGCTTCAAAAGGTAATTTTTCCATAGGAGTTCGGGGGTGAAAAATTACATCTGATAACTGTTCTTTGGCATTGGCAACATACTTAGCAGGTGCTATATCTGCGAGATCTACCCCATGAATTGAAAAAGGAGGATGCTTTTTATGGGAAACTGCAACGGCTTGTACAGCTAAACTTCCATTTCCTGTTCCTAAATCTAAAATCTTGGCGCCTGAGGGTAACTCACTAAAAAAATTGCGCCATATCGGTGCTAATGCGTCAGATTCATTGTTAACTGGCATGCAAGAATGCAACTGGTTAGAGTGCCAGAAAACACTCCATTCCCAAAGACTATCATTCTGATTGTCCATTAAGTTACCTATTAAAGTATGGTGTATGTTTATAGGAAGGAAGGTTTAATGCCAGTAAGGCTAATAAACCTTCCTTTCTTCTACCTTAACTTAGAATCGGTAAGATCCACCTATAAATAATTCAGCACCTGTTGCATTATAGGTATCAGGTCTAGTATTTGCTCTACTTTGACGTGAACCTAATAGCGGAGGGTTTTTATCTAACACGTTATTTACACCACCCCATATAGTTGAGTTATCACTAAGATTATAGTTAACAGAAATATCAAGATAGCTGTAGCCTGAAAGTTCAGGAACCGCAGACGTTGATGGATCAGCGCCAAATTGTACTTGGTCAAGGGTAGTATCCTCAGACCAACGATGTCTCAAACCAAGAGTTAAATCACCATCTGTCCATGTAACTGAAGTGTTCATTTTCAGTTCTGATTTAGGCTCGCCACAGGTTGTGCCAAATGCGCCAGCACAGTCATTCACTGTATTTAAATCGGCAATAGGGGTTAGGTCATAGTCATTAAGTAAGGTTGCATTAAATAAAATATTAATCTCGCTAGCATCCAATTCAACTTTATAGTCTACTTGGAAATCAACCCCAGATGTTGCTAAACCGCCAACGTTAACATTGGTTGCAGTAACTGGATTAAGAGTATCAATAACTCCGCTAGTAGAATTACGACTAACAGCCTGACATGCAGTACTATTGATATCTTGTACTTGGCTATAACAAATATCGAGTATGTTATTTACTGAACCACCAAACGCGCCAATTGCGTTATCAACTTCAATATCGAAATAATCTACTAAAACACGTAGGTTAGGTATGCTGGTAGGTGTAATAATTGCACTAACAGTAATAGTATCTGATTCTTCTTCGCTTAAGTTGGGGTTACCACCAAAAACACCTGGTATTTCGTTGTTTGGCTGAAGGTTTGCGCTGCCAACAAGACTGGCAGGTACACCTGTTGCTTCACAAAGGCTGCGAATAGTTGCATCCGTTGCAGCACTAGGCAGGGCACAAGGATCTGTTGCGGCAACTGGGAACAGCTGTTGACCCCCAAATGCTTCTCCAAGACTAGGAGCACGAATTGCTTTTTGGAATTGAGCACCGAAGGCAAGAGAATCATTCACCATCCAATCTAAGCCAACAAGAAAAGTACTTACGCCATCTGTTTGTTCAAGATCATACTCTGAATAACGGTATGCTGCGGTAGCATCTAAAGACTTAATGCCTGCTACGTCTGCTAATATAGGCATAAAGACTTCACCAAATACTTCCCAAACTTCAATTTCTCCAGCGGTTGGTTGTACGGCATTAAATCCGGCAACATCACCTGTAAGTAAAGCCTGATCAACAGCAAAGACAACTTTATTTGAGCGCCATTCTACGCCGAATGAAGCCGATAGAAAGCCATGAGGTACTTCTAATAAATCGCCACTGATACTGGCACCAAACACGTTGAGTTCAGTGACTTCAGTATTGATAGTATCAATACTGATATAATCTACTCCTTCAGCTGAAATATTCGGACCAAATGGGTTCACTATCGGTGCAGCACCATCAACGGATAAAATTCCAGCAGCAAAAGCAGAACTAGATACATTACCTATTTGAGTTTGTGTATTGTCAGAGCGGGCATAAGAATAATACAGATCATAGTTGTAATCATCGATAACGCCTTCTACACCAATTAATGCTCTGAATGAGTGACGGCTATCGTTATTACGGCGAGCGCCAGTCTCAACTAAACGACGATTAACACCAAGATTAACTAAACCATCATTTTGAGCAACACCTGCTTCATTAGCATCTACAAGTTGTAATACATCACTTAATTCTGAGCTGATATAAGGGTTGGTAACGTCAATAGGTAATGATGTGCTGATAAAAGAAGGGGCAAAACCTGTAGAGGTTTCGTTGTGAGTATAAGCACCTTCAATATATAACTTAGAATCATCATTGATCTCATAATCAGCGAACAGCGTTAAGCTGTGTCGCTCTTGCGGTATACGTAGAAAATTATCTAAGGTGTAGTTATATAGATCATCAGGGCGAGAAAAAGGGCGAACATTACCATCTGCATCTGGAATGAATCCGTCACCACCGATACCGGTAAGCCCTGCTGCTGCGAGTGCGCTATCTAAGCCAGGAATAGCAGCAATACCTTCAGCTGAACTTGGTAGTCCGGTAAAACGACCATTTGGTACAAAGCTACTACCACCAGGTACTAAAACTCTATTGCCGTTGGCATCAGTACCATCAGTTAAAACAGAAGAAGAAAAATCACGATCTGTTGTATAAATTGCATCGCGATCTAAATAATTTAAGGCAATAACAGCATTACCTCTTCCATCAGCAAAATTGCCACCCATAGTTAGGGTAAAGTCTTTAGTATTGCCATCACCTTCCGCGGTTTGGTTGAATTGAGTACGTAATTCAACACCTTCGAAATCATCCTTCATTATAAAGTTAACAACACCAGCTACCGCATCTGAGCCATAAACCGCTGACGCGCCACCGGTAACCACTTCTACACGTTCAATTAGTGAAGCTGGAATAGTATTAATATCGGTTGTTTGGCTAGAATCGAAAAAAGTGTATCGTCGACCATTAACTAATACTAGGCTACGAGTAGAGCCTAGTCCGCGTAAATCTAGGGTTGCAGCACCTGTGGCTGTTGGATTTGCTGTAGAGTTTGTTGAGGCTGTACCAGATGGCACAAATTGTGGCATGTTATTTAGAATTTCTTCAACGTTTTGAAAGCCTGATAATTTTATTTGTTCTGACGAAACGACATCAACTGGAATTGAGGCCGCTTGTCGACCACTACGGATACGTGAACCAGTAACAGATATTTTTTCAATTTCTTCAGTCTCGATGTCTGATTGCGCAGGTACCTCTTCTTGTAAAGGTGCTGTAGACTGTGCAGATGCATAAACGGGGGCTAAAGATGATAAAGCTAAAGCTGCGGTGATCGCAGATGATAATGAGTTTTTCATTCTAAATTTGAACATGGGGTAATTACCTCGCCTTAAATATATTTTTGTTATAGTGATCTTTTTATAATTATTGTTATTGTTTGATGGCCTTGCTTTAAACTATTCAAAGTCGATACGTTGAACAGTTTATTTTACTCAAATTAAGATACTCCTTAGCAACAACCGCTATACCACCCAAAGGGGTAGTTTATTGATATCCACTCTTTCGGGTAGTGCTGTTTGTTATATCATTAAGTCATACTATACAAATGAATAATATTAAACTATATATGTGGGCAACGCCCAATTCGCGACGGATATCAATTCTTTTTGAAGAATTGGGTCTTAATTTTGATGTTCACCCTGTTAATATCAGAGCAAAAGAACAATTTGCTACTGAAATTACTGATCTGAATCCATTTGGAAAAGTGCCAATTGTTGTTTGGCAAGAGCGTGAAGAGCAACGTCTTTTATTTGAATCAGGCGCAATTCTAATACAATTTGCTGAAGCGGGTAAACAATTTCTTCCTGTCGACAGTAAAGAGCGTGGCGAAACACTGTCGTGGCTAATGGTGGCATTAACTGGATTAGGGCCACATAGTGCGTCTGCACATTATTGGTCTGATTTAGCCGTAGAAAAGTTACCTCAAGCATTAGACTACCATGCCAATTTTACCGCACGTGTTTATCGTCTATTAGATGATCGCCTCGCAGATAATGAATATTTAGCCGGAGAGTATTCGATTGCCGATATGGCTGCTTATCCTTGGATTAGCGTTAGCGAATGGACAACGCTTAATATTGAAGATTATCCAAATCTCTTAAGATGGTACCAGCATGTTGGCTCACGTCCTGCTGTTCAACGTGGTATGAGCTTACCAACCGGTATATCTCTAGACTAAATAATAGACTTAGCCTTATCACTAATTCTTAGTTCTAACGAGAATTAGTGATTTTTTATAACAATATATTGATTGTCAATTACTAGAATAAGAATTGTTGTTTGTAAAATTCACGCTAGAGTTTGCTTGATGATTTAGTCGAGTTTAACTCTGTAAAGTTGAAATCTACATTATATTTTTGTTCTATTGAGCTACCGGTAAGATCTCATGTTCCTATAGTTGAATCATTTAACGGGAGCTGAAATTTAAG
>Ga0193951_1000215_pt1 | contig 27171 bp, 46 predicted proteins | sample BB_2_MG_FD_140370 | JGI IMG/M metagenome (GOLD analysis project Ga0193951, IMG submission 140370) | Microbial mat bacterial communities from the Broadkill River, Lewes, Delaware, United States - BB_2_MG | ecosystem: Environmental > Aquatic > Freshwater > River > Microbial mats | place: USA...
GACAACGTTGTCGAGCGTTTCAGCGCGAGGCTATTCAAGCGGACCGGCAATCTCGGGTTCCGCGTCGGCGTAATGGGTGGAGCTGGCGGCAACAAGCCAGCCGAGGCGTTTGCAGGGTTGCCGGGCGGCGATACCCGGCACTGGCGTTTCCTTGAATTTGGCACCGCAAAAATGCCAGCTAAGCCGTTCATGCGGCCAGCGATTGATCAGGCCGGGCAGGATATTGTTAACGAGTTCTCGGCTCAGTACATAAAAGCACTGGATCGTGCGATTAAGCGAGCAAGGCGGGGGCGTGCGTGATGATCATCCCATTATTCCCGATCATATCATCAGACCCGGCTTGCACCGCACTGCTGGGCGCTGCACCGACCCGTTTTTACCCGTTCGGCCTGTCGCCCCAGCCAGGCCAGTCAGGATACGCTGAGCCGTATGTGACGCACCAGGTTATCACCGGCCTGCCTGAAAACTACATTGGCGACAGGCCGGATATCGATTCAGCAACGGTGCAGATCGACATCTGGAGCAGCGATCCTCTGCAGATCGACCCGTTGACTACAGCGCTGCGCGACGCGCTTGAGCCTCACGGGCATATCACACGGTGGGGTAAAGCAGAGCGTGACGCAGAAACAAAGCTGTATCGTTTCGGTTTTGACCTTGATTACTGGCTGCCTCGGTGACATACTGACCGAATCACTGGCAACCGCCGAAAGGGGGTGACGTGATCTCCCCGGCGCAGGGTTAAGCGCCAAAGCCGCCCCAGCTGTGAAGCTCGGTAGTGGCAACCTCCACCGCAATAGCTCAATTGGATAGAGCAATAGGCTTCTACCCTATTGGTTTCAGGTTCGAGTCCTGATTGCGGTGCCAAATTCAGCCGATATCGCGTAACTGGTAACGCAGCTGCCTTGTAAGCAGCAATTCTGGGTTCGAGTACTAGTGTCGGCACCATTTCCGTTCGTTGTTGTTTCAGCCCGCCGCTGAGCGGGCTTTTTTGTGCCTGAGATAAACCCGGTGCTATACTGACGTGGTATACGAATCCCGCTGTGAAGCGGCATGATCCCACCGGAGGACCAACCACATGGCCAAGCTCACGCAAGGCACCCAGATCTATTTCCGCGATCCTGCGGATGACTCTATCGTAGCCGTCGAATGCGCCACCGACTTCGATCTCGGCGGCTCGCCGTCTGACCAGATTGAAACCACCTGTCTTGAGGCGTTTGTTCGCACGTATGAAGCGGGTCTTCGAACGCCCGGCCAGGCGTCTATGACCATCAACGCTGACCCAACCAAGGCTTCCCACGTCCGCATGTTTGAGCTGACTGAGGAGAACCCACAGCCGACCCTTAACTGGGTGCTTGGCTGGTCAGATGGCACAGATGCACCGACGTGGGACGGCGTTGGCGGAGAATGGGTGCTGCCAACAACCCGCACATGGCTCAAGTACGACGGTTACATCGCTGACTTTCCTTTCAGTTTCGCCCAGAACACCGTGGTAACCACCGCCATCAGCATCCAGCGCACCGGTGGCCGCGAGTGGGTGCAGAAATCATGAGCGCCCTGAACCTGAACTCAATCCGTGAGGCTGGCGCATTCACTGGCCAGCCTGTCAAAAAAACAATCACCTGGACCAATGGCGACGGCGACGAGGTGGCAAACGACGTGTGGGTGCGTCGGCTGTCGTATGCCTCAGCTGTCGGCGAGGTGCGTGCGTTCAACTCTGGCGGCGAGGCCACTGCTGAACGCATCTCTGCCTGTATCCTCGATGAGTCTGGAGCCCGCGTGTTTCCTACTGCTGGGCATATCACTGGCGAGCATGATGACGTAGACGGCGCGCTCTGCGACTCGCTCGTGTACGCGCTGCTCGGCGTTATCGGCGAGGTTAACGCCCCAAAGCCGAAGGGCTGACAGAGCAGGACGAATTGTGGTGTGAGCTGGTGCTAAACGGTATCGGCGGCACCACCATCGAAGAGGCTCAGCGCAATCTGTCAGCGGCTGAATACTGCACATGGGCCGAATACCGGGCGAAACGCGGGAGCCTCAACCAGATGCTTCGCACTGATAGGGGCTTTGCGCTGCTGGCCTGCCTGTACTCTGCTAGACATGGTGGCAAACCCGCGCTGTATGACTTCCTGCCGCACGAGCAGGAGCCCGAAATCACGCTCGAACAGGCGATGAAGGACTGGTAAATGGCAAGTAAATCCCTCGGCACGCTGACGCTTGATCTGATTGCCCGCACGGCTGGTTTTGTGCAGGGCATGAACGAGGCTGAGCGCACGTCACGCCGCTGGCGCCAACAGGTTGCTGAGGATATCAAGGTGGTGTCCGAGGTAGCCGTAGTCGGCATGGCGGCTGCAGGCGTGGCCATCGGCGCCATGACGGCCCAGACCGTCGAAGCAGCGGACGAACTGACCCGGCTCGCCAGTATCTCGATGTCCACTACTCAGGAGCTGCAGCGGCAGGCCCAAGGCGCTGAACTATTGGGCGTTGATCTCGATACGCTGGCCAACCAGTACAAGGATTTCAACGAAAAAACGGGTGAATTCCTGCAATTTCGCTCAGGCGGGATGGTCGGATTTTTCGAGGAAATCGCACCGAAGATAGGCCTGACTGCAGAGGCATTTAAAGACCTGTCAGGCCCTCAGGCGCTGCAGCTGTACTACGACTCGCTGGAAAAAGCGGGCCTATCTCAAAAAGAGATGTCCATCTATCTTGAGGACATGGCAAGTGATACCACAGCGCTGATCCCGCTGCTCGCAAATGGCGGTGCCGGGTTTAAGCTCATGGGTGACATGGCTGAGCGGGCTGGCGCCATCATGTCCGAGGAAACTGTTGAGGCTGCCAACCGGGCGTCCGCCACGATGCTGGTGCTGAAAACAAACGCAGAGGGGCTGCAAAACAAATTCATGGACGGGCTGCTGCCGGCACTTGAGGACATGGCAGCCGGGATGGATTCAAGCGCCAGCTTTTCCGCCGTGGCCGCCGATGCTGGCCAGACGTTCGGCAACGTGCTGCGCGGAATCGCGTCCGTAGCTATCGGTGCCTACGCGGCGTTTGACCTGCTCGGCAGGGCCATAGCTGCAGTCGGGGCGCGCTTTGCTGACGCGGAACTGGATTGGACCGATGCCCTAATTCCGATGAAAGGTTTCGTCAAGCTAGTGCGGTCCGAGTTGGATGACGTCCAGGGCGTAGCTGAGCAGGCTGATGCCGACTTGGAAGCCACGGTGCTCAGATACGGCGAGCTGATAAACAAACTATGGGAGCCGGCGCAAACGAACGGCAACTCCATTGTTGATCAGATCGCAGAGCTGCAGGCCAAGGCCCGCAACGCCCAGGGTGCGCTCGAAGGCATGGCGGACGCGGCAACGCCGTCACCCGAGCAGCTCAAGCGGTTGAAGCAGCTCAAGGAGCAGCTGGCAGACCTTGAGGCCAACGTGACCTCCGGCAGCGGCGAAAACCTGCTCCCTGTGCTCGACAAAATCCGTGAGATCAAGGCCGAAATTGCCGACATCGAGTCGATGAAGCTCGTGCCGGATACCATCGACTACTCGATATCTGCATACGATAAATTCCGCGAACAGTGGGATGACTTGGTTAAGGTCCAGAACGACTATAAGCGCCAGATGCAGGAAATTGCGGCTACCGAGCTATCGGCGATCGAGCGTAAGAAGCTGATGGCGCGGGCAGATGAGGACCGTCTACAGGCGTTGAAAGACCTGCGCTCGGCAGAGATCGAGAAACTTGGCGCAAGACTGCAGGGCGGGCAGGATACCGGGTCCGTGAACATGGACTTCATCAACCGGTCTGGCGAATTTGCGCCCGAGCGCGGACGTTCGTCGCAGGCATTCGAGGAGGCTGCTCGTAGGTTCGCAGACTCGATTGATTCCGGCATGTTGAGCCCTGAGGGGGCTGCCAGGCAGCTGTCGATGTTGGACAGCATGGCGGGTAAACTCGGCGCGCTAGGCGAGGGATTCGATGCTGAGGGGATGCGTACTGCTGTGCAGAATCTGGCGTCCCAGACCCGAGATATGTTCGCCTCTGGCGATGGCGGAAAACCTCTTACTGCTGAGGAGATGGAGCGGGTGTTCAAAGAGGCCCAAGAAAAAGCGGCGGCGATGGAGCAGGAGCAGCGGGACTCATGGGCGTCGATCAAGCACCTGGATGAGGTCATGTCAAATGCATTCGGCGAGGACAAATCGCCGCAAGGTAAAATCACGATTGCAGTCAAAAAAGACGGTGGCGGCGGCACTACTGAAGGTGTCGTGTCCGGCGATTCGGATTTCCTTGCCTCGCTACTTTCAACGCTCGAAAATGTGAGGGCAACTGCATGAAAAACATACTCAAGTTGCTCTGGATTTTTTGCGTACTGCTGCCACTGGAATATGTGGCCCCAGATTACTGTCGCAAGCGGCGCGAGCGTAACCTCAGCCGTACGGCGCGGGAGCACCTGGGCACCTGCCAGACGTGTCCGACATACGACGCCCCGGTATGCTCTCGATCACGCGGCGGCTGTGGCTGTAACATGCCGCTGAAGCTGGAAAAATACCCGCTGGCAAAATGCCCACGAGGAAAATGGTAATGGCGTGGAAACTCTACACTGACGCAGCGTGCACCGTAGAATTCGGCGGCACACTGTCTTTTGTGCATTTCACTGACTTTAGCGACAATCCGCAGGACCGTGTGTTGTATTTCGCTGACGTTGAGCGAGATCCGGCGAACAATCAGGCATACCGTCTTATCCGCTCTGACGGCTCCGACATCATCATGTCGATCACCGACGCGACTCCGGGGGCAGGGCATCTACCATCAGAGCTACGCCTCGCAACGACGCTGGCGGGGCTCGATACGGCACTACCTGGCGCTGACCTAAATCTCGGCACCGAGCTCCTGTCCGGCCTATCTGCGCTGACCGAGATCCATATCAGAGTGACAAACGCAATCGCAGCCGTGTCTACTGAGATCGACCTCGGCGTGCAGATAAACGAGTGCGTCGTGCGGGCGGCAACATGACGATCGGTAGCAAAGTTGTAGCTAGTGCGCCGGTTGCCGGTATCTACGGCACGATCAGGCCGCAACAGCGTGAGGTGGCGCTCTCTCAAGACGTGCAGTTTCAGGAGATCGAACCGGAGCGCCAGCTGATCAGCATCGAACAGGTCGTGCAGCAGCAAGCCCCGGCACGGCAGCTGATCAGATTGCAGCAGAGAGTTATAGCGGCAGGAACCCAACCAACCTCCCCAGGCAACCGGCCGGCAGCTGCATACGTCACGATCGACGGCGCGCTGTACCCTTGCGTGCGTAGTGACAGTATCAGCGTGTCCCACTCAGAGGATCAGGCCAGTACGGCCAGCGTCACGCTCAGGCCACCTACCGGTGCTGTAATCAACATTCCGGAATTTCAAGGAAAGTCGATCCTAATCACTACGCACTCAGACCCTGCTGACGCCGCCAGCGCCATCATCCCGCTGTTCACCGGCTACGTCGACACGGCGAAACACGATCGTGAAACCCGCACAATCCGACTTACATGCAGCGACCTGCGAGACGAGCGGCTCGGCAGAGAGTCCGGTATCACTGAGCTTGTCGGCGGGGTTTACTCCGACGCTGTGCAGAACCCTGACGCTAACGCACGGGACCGAGTTACAGAGCGGATGCGGACGGTTTCCGGAGGTCTCGGGTACGCCCGTGACGGCGGTCTCCGTTTTTATGAGTGGGGCACCACCAATAAAACGCCGGCGTTAACACTCAGTGGATGCGACGTGGCGCGGGATGGTTTCGAAACCGATTTTCTCGACCGGCGTTCGATCGTTAACACGTTCGAAATCGAGCTGAAATATCGGTACTACCTGATGAACCTATTCACCGCAGACGTTGATGCGGCGAGGCCCAGGATCATCAATACTGAGACTAGCGCGGGGTATGTCGCATCCCAGGATGTGCAGACGTTTTCCGCCGACAGTATGGTTGACCGGGCGACAAGTTTTTCCCCGTGGGAAACTGTTTACTTTGAGGTCACTCCGGCCAGCAACCTCGGCACCGTCAAGCGCGTGATTAACGGTCAGGTAGTGCTCGGAACCGGCGAGGTGAGCGGGAATCTGCGCGGAAGGGCGATCGGTTTCAAAGCCGATTTGCGCCGCCGTGTGGCTCAGCCCGTCAGCCACACAATGACATTCCGCGTGTCAGCGGCTCAGAGCATCGCGGCGTACGGCAACGAGATCGAGGGTGCCCGGCTAACCGCCAGCGTGCAGAACGATTTCGACCGCGCGAAATGGGAGGATGGCGGTAGCAAGGTCGGCGCGGACGATGAGCGAGAATCTCTCCAGCTGGCGCTTGATGCGTGCTACCTGATCGGTCGCAAAGAGATCCTAGCGAGCCATAGAAAAAACTACGTGCAATTCGCCAGGGCACAGAAAATCGACGCCATTGAGCTTGGGCAGCGAGTCGATATCGTGGGTGCTACATTTCAGTGTCAGGGGCAAGTCGTTGCGTTAGACTACGCTATTGCTGACGGGCGCAGAGAGACGCGCGTAAAGCTGGCATGTTTTTACCTCCCAGGGGTGCCGGTTGCAGACTATGACACTGGCACTGCGCCATCAGCAGAATTTGAGGCTGTCGAGCGGTTTTTCCGCAACTATCGCGGCGAAACCGGGTACCAGGATGGGACGCTGACAGCCCGAGCGCCGGAAATACCTGAACGGTTTACCGAGGAGATAAAAACGGATGATACTAGGAGTGGCGACGTGCTGATCGAAAATACAAACGTACTGCTGGTGAACGCATAATGGCAGGCAATCTAGGGCGAGTTGCTGAACTGCTGCGCCAAATCGCAGGAGGCGACGAGATCATCCGGCGGATCGAAGAGGCCGTAAAAAGTCGGGGACCGCTGGCCGGGGTGAGCGTGCTCGCTGATATAGCAGCTGATCAAGATGAATGCTGTACGCGCGGGCAGAACGATCCGCCGGAAGATCCGTGGAAGCCGCCGGAAGAACCTAACGACCCGAATAAGGATGACCCGTGGAACGACTGCACGACGGGGCAGCCTGTTGAGTTTTTCCCATCCGGCTTTCCACAGCCGGAGACATGTAAAGATTGCGAGCCTCCAACATGCTGGGAACAGGGGATATGCTGGACTGCATCATCTCCCGGTTGTCTTTCATCCCCCGAGGCGTGGGGTAACTATTTGCAAGACAATCTGATCGAACAATATGAGGGGAGTATACTCAATAACTATGAGCCCATAGGTATTAAGTTCACCGAATTTTCAGGGGACGGGTGTCCTGCGCGAGTATGCGCCTACGGAATACTGACAGAGCCCTCTGGTGCGCGCGAAATACAGTCGTGTACTAATTTGGGAAGGCGTGCGTGCGTATCGGGAGATGACGAATGCCCGGAAACGGAGCCAGAGAGCTGTGGTGATAACTGGGCACCAGACGGCGCGACCGATTATACGCTAAGCAACGGCTGCATAGTAGGCAGCCGATGCGACCCGGACGCAGGGTCAGGCGACTTAGGCTGTAATGAGTGTAAAAATTTATGCCGTGGAGATGAGCTGTGGACTATATGCGCTACTTCTGACGGGGGTTTTGTTGCTTATGATCCATCCGGCGAAAAACCGGGGGTTAAATATGGTAGCGACGGCAGAACCCAGGACACAATCCCCGCCGGCGACGGTAGAGGTACATACTGATGGCAAGGCAATATTTAAATAACTACGAAACGCTATTAACTGCGCCAGTTTTAGCGGCCGATACTACAATAAGCGTCGGCACTCCACCGCCCGCGTTAGCGCCGGGCGATTATTACCGCCTGCAAATTGCGCAGTATGATAGTACAGGCGCTATGGTTAAATCAGAGTTTGTCGACTGGCAGCCTGACGGTACGGTTATTCGTGAGGCAGAGGGGTCAACGAAACTTGCGTTTGATATCGGAGATCTGGTAGCTCTGGTGGAGACAGCTGAAAGTTTTGAGTTTGATCCGTCCGGTTTTTTGACTGAGGAAATAACGCGTTACCGCGAAACCATTGCAGCCGCTACAACGGCAATCGACCGTGCCGACGGCGGTATTCAAACGCTGACGCTCGGTGCTGATAGCGCATTAACGTGGGCACTCAATGACGGCGAGAAAATCCAACTCTATCTGACGTCAGCCGGTTTTAATATCACCGACTGGGGCGTGACATATTGGATGACGGATGTGCCGACACTCGCAACAGAGAATATGGTGGTTGTCGAGAAAGTGGGCGGATCAATTTACGCATGGGATGGAGGGAGTCGATAATGTTTGCGGCAGATGCAATTAGATGTATGCGGCGGAGTAATGTGACACCCCCTGCCGGCGATGATTTCGTGTTGAATATAGACACAGCGCTAAAAACGGGCCTCTCGGACACGAGATTACGTTTTCAGGGGCCTCTCGATTTGACAATAGATTGGGGGGATGGAATTGTAGAAGCTGTAACCGCAGGCGCAGGTCAGTACCCATATTACCACCATCTGTACGCTGCGCACGGACAGTACACGATCCGTGTGACAGGTACATGCAAATCGTTCGCGCAAGATGGTACTTACAACTACCGATCGCCTTGGATAGCCTGTGAGAGTTTCGGCAACATAACGACAGATCTGGGCGGCGTTTTTTACGAGTGCCGAAACTTGATTTCCGTACCTGAGCAACTGCCTGTTGGCGCAACATCTCTCAGATACGCAATGTATAGGTGCTACGCCCTGAACGACCCGTCAGTGTCAATGTGGGATGTGAGCAGCGTTACAAACATGCTTGCGTCATTCCAAAACGCGAGCGTGTTTGATCAAGACTTGTCTGGGTGGTGCGTCAGCAATATAGCAACAGAGCCCGCTGATTTTTCGGTCGGCTCTGCTCTGCAAGAGATACATAAACCGATCTGGGGGACATGCCCGTGACCCGATACAAACATACCGAAACCGGCGAAATAAAAAACCACCGCGACTGGCAAAACGAGCTCGGCATGAGTTTTCACGCCGACCGGTTGCCTCAATTTTTAACCGTCCATGAATATTCGGCGCCAGCACTAACGCTTGAACAACGGCGAGAAATTAAACGGATTGAGTTAAAGCAGCGAAGAATTGAAATCGTTTCAGCGCCGATAAACAACATCCAGGTCGCCGCTGTTGAGGACCGCGATAACATCGAGTGGGCCGCAGCTAACGCCGCGATGCCGGTGCAGTGGATAATGGCGGATAACACTGTGCAGATGCTTAATGCGGATGACTTTTCAGCCGTGATTGCAGAGTACCCGGCACGGAAACAGGCGGCGTTTACAGTGTATGCCGACTTGCTTGTGCAGCTGCAAAACAGTACTGAGCCCGAGCTGATAGAGTGGCCTGAAGTGCTATAATTGCGACACATGCAAAAATGAACGGACTCAGGCAGATGCCGGAAAACGTAAAATCACTGCTGGAAAACATCCCGCCGGGGGCATGGGGGTCTGCGATCATGGCGGCGGTACTGTCTGCGCTCCGAGTCCTGGGGGACAACCAGTCGAACAAGTGGCAACGGCTGGCGCTCGAAACGCCGACAGCCGGGTGTATCGGCCTACTGGCAATGATGGCTGCAGTTGAGATGGGGCTAGGACCGTGGACTGCGGCGTTTATCGCAGGGATGATCGGCCACGTCGGCACTGACTATGTCCGCGTCCTGGCCCGCAGGTTCGCAAACAGCAGGATTCCGAAATGATCAAAAAACCGGCGGAAGTAGTAGCAGTTATCGGTGTTGCGGCGGCCATCGTTCTGGGCCTGCTGTATCTGGAGGAGACCGGAAACCGTGAGTCTGTCATTGTGCGGAACGTCATCGGCGTATCGGCTCAGTGTCGCGACGGGATGTATAGCACGAGTCGCAAGCGGGCGGGTACATGCTCTGGCCACGGCGGCGTAAAAAAGTGGATTATTCGGGAGTGATCATGTTCGAAGCAGCGGTTGAAATGGTTTTGCAGCATGAGGGCGGGTATGTGTATGACGCGCGTGACCCAGGTGGTGAAACGAACTACGGGATCAGCAAGCGCGCATATCCTGAAATCAACATCAAGGAGCTAACTCGCGATGACGCCAAGCGAATCTACAAGGCGGATTACTGGGATGTGGTCCGAGCTGGCGAAATGCCAGAGCCGATCGGCATCGCTGTTTTTGACATGGCCGTTAATGCAGGGGCAGGCACAGCTATTCGGCTACTGCAGCGCGTCGTTGATGTCGCAGATGACGGGATTATCGGGCCGGTGACTATCGCGGCGGTGATTAATAAAGACCCACATTGGCTGGCGGTTCGTTACGCTGCTGAACGGATTAGCTATTATGCTGCGCTGAGTGGGTGGCAGAGATTCGGGCGCGGGTGGTCTGCGCGAGTGATCAAAACGGCAATTGTGGGGCTTGCGGGATGAAACGCCTGATCACTTTGATGGCGCTCGCCATGGTCGCGACCGGCTGCACAGCACTGGATGCTGCTGACTACGCCGTTACTCGCTACTGTGGCCTGCCGGTAGAGGCACGACTTGCGAACCGTGAGGCCGTGGCTGTGGCAGTGGCGCCGAACCGAATAGAGATAGAATGCAATGAGTAACTATAAACTGGAGCGGTGGGGCGGCCTGATAGCCCCGGAATCGTACTGGTGGTCAACGTCGGATCAGGTCGATTCGGTATGCAACGGATGCGGTCCCGCAGGGTGGAAAAACGCAATCGTGCCGGACGCTATGTGGGGGCTCGACATCAGCCAGGCGTGCCAGATTCACGACTGGATGTACGAGTTCGGCAGCACGCAGATGGATAAGGATATTGCCGACGATCTTTTCCTGACCAACCTGATTGCCATCATTGATGATCATGGCGGATGGCTGAAATGGCCGCGCAGCTACCGGGCCATGACGTACTACCGTGCGGTCGCTGATGCCGGTAATTCGTCGTTCTGGCGCAATAAAAAAGGGGCTTGATGGCCCCTTTGAATTATGCGGTATACCTTTTAATTACTGAAAACGGGTATACCTTTTAATACCGGTGTTAGGCGTCAATGGCGCCCGATTTATCTTCGCGCATCATCAGAAATACGATCATTGCGGCGCGAAGTGGGTTTGCGTCAACATGGCATATACCGCTTGCGAGGTTGTCACTGACAGGGTTTTCAATAAATGTAGCAACCCATTCTCCATTTATTACAGAAGGCTCAATGCCGATACTGTTTTCAACAATAACCGGCCATGCGTCTGACGGGTTTCTGCAGTAATCCTCATTGCCTGGAGACCCAAAACGACAGACCCCAACAGCACCATTAATCTCAAAATCACTCATTTGCTCGTAGTTCATACTCTCTCCTGCGCCTAACAACAAATTAAACCCGGACCCGGTGGCCGGGCCGGTTAATAGGGGGTTAACTGGCTTCCAGATCAGCAAGTTGTTTTTCCAAATCGGCCAGTTCTTCCTTTGCTATATCCAAGTCCGCCTTCCTGCTTTCCACCTCATACTCGGCCTGTTCGATTTCTTCCCGCAGTCGCGCCTTTTCTTGCTCGGCTTCCATCATGTCTTCGAATGCGTCGTCCATGTCTTCTTCGGTTTCAAAAACTTGAATCCCCATTTTGATCGCTCCGTGGTTGCAGCCAGTTAACAACTCGCACCACTCGGACCCGAATACTCGGGCCGGTGTGCTTCGGGGTTACTTTGACTCCTGTTTGCGGTATCCGGCGCGGTAGAGGGCTCGGCATGTATCCTCGGGAGTTAAGTGCTCGTCCGTTGCTGCAACCATCTCCTCAACCGCCCTGTCTTCTTCGGAGCAATCGGGGCGGATACCGCTCATATATGACCAGATTAGCCGACTCTCGTGATCCCCGATCAGTGACACGGCAATCGTGTTTGCTTCACTAGGGTGATAACCAACAACATGCGCTTTATGCCAGCAACGTCTTCCGTCATCAAACCACGCTTCAAGCACTGCCCCAGCCGGCGGCAACCCATCCTCAGGGCCGCGCCATTCGGCCGGCGATTCGCAATTTGTATAGGCAAGTGATTTTTCCACGTCAAATCCTCCGATCTCTCTCATTTTCTCTAATGCCTGATTTACGCTCATAGGCCGCCGCTCCAGCGTGTTGCGCCAGTCGCCTAGGACTTTTCCGTGCGTAAATGATGGGTATATTTTCATTGCGTCATAATACTTTGCGCCTGATTCTTTAAACCCATTAAAATCAACCAAGAAAGCCCATTGGCCTCTTGGATTTTGAATAAGATGCGTCGCATCCTCCGGCGCATCATTCCACCCCGGCTTCCCGCTCAGCTCATCACGGGCGGCTTTCCACTGAGCGCGGGTGAAGCATATCTCACCGACTCCCGTGTATTCCTCAAGGCGCGATCCATGTAGAAAGTCATATGATCCACAATCATCTTTTTGGATTGCGCAGCATCCGTCTTCCCACTCATGCACATTCTCAGCCAACCACTTAAGATCTTCGTTCATCACACCACCGCCTTTTTAACTTTGTTTTTGTCCATACCCGGCATATCCCATATCGGGCTGTCATCGCCACGGCTGCCGACAAACGGGATTGTTTCCAGGCATTCGATAAACGTGTCATCCGGCAGATCTCGGAACCGGCTGACGATAATAAAATACTGCGGGTCACCGGTTCGGACGGATTGCTTATTCAGCTCCGATTGCAGTACACGTTTGACCGCTTTCGTGCGGTATGCGATGCGCGCATTATGCTGTGACTCGCGGGCCGCACGGCTAGTGCAATACCGGTTCAGCTCCGGCTGATTCAGCATTTCGAGCCCGGCAATTGTCATTGCGTTTGTGACCGTTGCCACGGCCAGATTTGTTGCGTTCGACATACTTCAAAACCTCTTGCTTGTTGCGTTCGATCCAGGTTTTAACGTGCGGGTGCATCTTCGAGTTTTTCGATCATTTTGTTGATGTACCAGCGTGCCTTTTTCAGATCCTCGACACCGTTTTTCTCCCAGCAGCGCAGCAGATACTCGGTAGCTCTGTCCCAGTCTGAGTACAGATCACGCGGCAGGTCGATAGCATCAGCTTTTGCAGCCAGATCCTGGCGAAGATCGTACACCTCATAACCAGGGCGCAGCTGATAATGCGGCGGATTGTTGACCATATCGGCGGCGTCAACGGGATGGTTTGGTTCGCGCTTCATTACTGCTTACCCCCTAGTTTAGTTGACCGTTTCTTAGCCCTCGCGCTGTCTACAGCAGGACGCTCTGTTGTTGTCCAGCGTTTGCAATCCGAGCAGATCGCCCGGCCCTCGCCGATCATGTGTACGAGCGGGCCGGTGCAGTGCTGGCAGGTTACAGCAGCCATGCGTCTGACTCGTTCCAGCGTGGGGCGTGGTAGCCGACTGATTTCAGCAGCTTGCCTTTCGGGTAGCCTGGATGTCCGCCGAGCGAATAGCAACCGAACAGGTTATCTGACACCTGCCGGAACTCTACCGCAACGCCGAGCGCGTTGTACTTGCTGCGCGTTGGTTCGATCTCGCCCGGCGTACAGAGCTTGGACATGTTGGATTCGTGGACGATGTTGAATGCGGCGTCAAGATGAACCCCAGCCTCAGCAGCAGCACGGCTGATAGCGCAAATCTCAAGTTCGAGCAACCCGTGATCAATCCAACCATCAGCACATTTTCCGCACCAAACAACAACCGAATCTGCCAGCGCGTCGGCAAGCTCTGCCAGCTCCTCACGGATCAGCGCATTATGCAGCTCGACCGGCTGACCGGCATCCAGCCCAGTCGCGGCGCGGAATTCTTTTACTTTTTCGAGGTAGTTAATCGACACGGTTTTCACCCTCCCATTTGATACTCAATTTTGCCTGTTCGCGGATAACGTCCGCCTTCACCCGCTCGAACATCTCTGGAAACACTCGGTGGTACTCCTGGCACTGCTCAAACGATTGAGCGGACTGCAGCGCTGCATGCCACTCGTTGTACTGTGGGTGATGCACTACCGCTTCATGCACGTCATCCAGTCCGATGCAGTGGTGTAGCTCAGGCCCGATCCACACATAACCCAGTGTGTGGAAGTCATCTATTTTTTGCTCTAGAGCCTCGTCGTGATCCATATCTAACCCCGTTGATTAGTGTTGCAATAACTATAGCAGTATCTATAATAGATGCAACACCCAAACGAGGAAATAAAATGGAAATCGAACACGAGCACCCTGGCGTCATGATTCGTAAGCGGCTGGAGTTGTACGGTATGTCTCAGACTAAGCTGGCGGCCGCTATGGACATGCACCAGTCGGACGTGAGCGGACTGATAAACGGGCGCAAAAACGTAACGCCGCTGATAGCTGTCCGCCTGTCCGGCGCGCTCGACGGCACACCGTACTACTGGGCCGAGCTGCAGATGCGGCATGATGTGGAGCGGGCGATTCGGGAGGTGGCGGAATGAGCGTGCAACACTACCCAAAGGGCTCTATGTGCCGGTCATGCAAGCACCGTATGCGCGACTGCAGAGGGCTGGCGTTTGAGCAGATGCCGCCCATCGTGCGGACAACAGAAAACGGGCAGCGAGTGCATTACGTGAAGTGCTATGGATGGGAGGGTGAGAAATGAGCGAGTTTATTAGTGTTGATGATGAAACGCCAGATAGCAATAAGCTGGTTATTGTTCACGGTGGCGTTGCACGTTATTACAGCGCGACCGGTCGTTGGTTTTCATTTACCGGTTGCGACGGTATTCTTATTACATGGGAGTCACCCACTGGATGCCACTACCGGAGCCGCCGAAATGAACCATCAATACTGGGACTGGCGACAATACAGCCGATACATCAACAAACGCAGAGCCGCCCTCTAGGGGCGGTTTTTTTGTGAGTGCCATTCTTCAACGGCCTGTATTGCTGCCTCTGCTCCGAGCGCTACGCAGACCATTGCTCCTGCGTTTTTCGAAGCTTCGAGATAATCAATCTGACCTGCCTGCCACTTGCTCTTAGTGTGGTCCCGGCGCTTCATCTCGATTACGAGCGCAGGGCACCCAGGTATTATGATGTCTGATGCGCCCGTATTCATGCCTCCCATTTTTCGCTCCTTGGCGACCTGCTGAGGGGTTCGCTTGCCTTCAATTTTTGGGTGTATTGCTATGCGCGAATATTGCGGCCACTCGATGCGCAGAGCCCCGAAAAACTTGATCTGCTCCACGTCCTCGACTGGGCATGGTCCACGATATGAGGCGTCACCGTACACGGGTAGCCAATACGGGAATTTCATAAATCACCGTTAAAAAAGGCCGCTCTCGCGGCCTTGTTGTTAGAATGGGATATCATCAACAAAATCTTCAAGCCCGCCCTGTGTCGGCTGCGCATCTGCTTGCTGTTGTTGCCCGCCTTGATACGGAGCAGGCTGTACATAACCGCCACGGCTCTGCTGCTGATGCTGCGGTGCCTGTTGCTGTTGAGGCTGTCGGTTTTGTTGCGGTGCCTGTTGATCACTGCCGCGACTGTCCAGCATCTGCATTTCGCTGGCAACAATCTCGGTGGTATAACGATCCTGGCCACTCTGGTCCTGCCACTTACGGGTGCGTAGCGAGCCTTCTACATAGACCTTTGAGCCCTTGCGCAGGTACTCGCCAGCAATCTCTGCCAGGCGATTGAAGAACACAACACGGTGCCATTCTGTCCGCTCCTGCTGCTGGCCTGTCTGTTTATCATTCCAGCTCTCGCTAGTCGCCAGTGTTACGTTAGTAACGGCATTGCCGGACGGCATGTAGCGAACCTCTGGATCAGCCCCTAGGTTGCCCACTAGAATTACCTTATTGACTCCACGCGCCATTATTCGGCCTCCTGTTGATTGTCTTCATCAACTGGCGCCGCCTGTTCAAGCCGCGCCAGCTGGTCTGGTGTCAGATCACCGGTCTTTTGGCAGTGACCGATTACGTGCTGCAGCGTCATTTTACCAGACCGCATCCGCTCAACCATTGCCGGGAACGCCTGCTCAAAATGGTCAGCCGGATATTGCTGGCGCTGGTTATCGAGGTGGCGCACCTCAATAATGGTCCGCTTGGATTTGCTCAACGTCAGCGGCAGCTTGAGACCCTGGCGAGGAATATCGCTCATTCCGCTAACACGGATGCCGCCAACCTCCTTGCCTGCATATATCACGCTGGTGTCGCAGTAGATTTCTGCCAATTTCCCGATCCAGGCGTCTGACTCATCGCCCCACCCGCTGGACAGGACGCGGATCATGCCCTTGCTCGGCTTCCAAGGGCGGTTATTGTCGCCTTCGAAATAGACCCACACGGGCTGCTCAGACTGGCGAACCTCTACGGCACGAATGCGGATAACACGGGGAGTGCCGACAATGTCAACCGCATTGAGCTGATCGGATTTTGCCTGCATTGCGAACGATACGTTAGCCATCACTCAGTCTCCCCGTAAAATTCGTCCTCGAACTGCTTTGCTGCCCATCCAGGTAATGTGATAACGCCATCATGCTGCGGGTGCGGCCAAATATCATCATTAACGCACACGGCGTAGGTATCCAGATCACGAGATGAGTAGAACTGACCGGCCATCTTGCTGAACTCGTCCAACTCATAGACTGCGCATGTGTGCGGCTTGCTCTCCTCGATCGCCACGAACTTGAACGCCTGCAGCGGATGCCCAGTAATTAGCTGGTACACCCTGCTGTAAAACGCATCCTGCACGTGGTAGCGGTATTCGTTCACAGACTTGGCGAACATTGCAGGCCGGGCGTCACGGGTCTTTTTGAGGTCATAAGAGCGGCCGTCAGCCGTCAGCAGGTCGAACCGTGCGCGCAGGATAACGCCGGTGTCAGGACACGCAACGAACGCTGATAGCTCGGTCCAGTGCTCTGATTTCAATGCAGCCTGCAGTTCTGTGTTCTGCTCTGCCTGTCGGATCATGCCAGCGACCTGCTCAGCTTCACCGGCAACCAGAACGTGTTCTTCCCGTGCCTCTTTTATAGCTCGGCGGTACTCGGCACAGCGGCGGTCCTTTGCGTCTTCCAGCAGCACGTACTCGGCCGCAAAACGCGCAGGCTCAAGAATGGCGGCATGTATCGCGCTACCGAGAACCATTGCGCGCGACTGTGATTTCTGCTCCATATATCGGTAATGCGCGGGGCTGCGGGCAATCTTATCAAGTCCGCTCTTACTGATGCCTTCACTGGCATGGTACTCGTCGTTCGGCATGCCGGTTACAAAACATCCAGAGCGCATAAGCTCCGGCGTCAGGTCTTTATATTCGATTGGATTAATCATTTACAGCTCCGTTTGTTGCGTTGTGTTGCGTAATATAACACGTCAATTTGCACCGTCAACCTCGCGTCCTGACAAAAACTTTTTGCGGTGTACAATGCTCTTGCCTTTTTCGTTGACCCGGTGCGTTATCTCAGCAGGTACGTCAAAAACTGCACGATGTTTCATGATCTGTTCAGGGGTTTTGCATGCCAGTATCAGGCCACGGAATCGGTCGCAGTTGATGTGTTTTGCCACAAATTTGTTTATCCATATGCTCCTGGCTACGCGCTTTTCACTGAACGGCCAGAATACCTCCGTCGCTCGCTCTCCGTTGGTAAGGTCATACGTCACCAATATCCCGGCTGCGTTGCTTGTCATGCCGATATTCATGCGCTCGACAGCGATATAATCGGCGTCGGTGTAGTGCTTGCCGGTGAGCTTGACGTTCGGGTCTATCAGCTGCGCTTCACAGCCACGGCAAAACCGCGCAGCTATGTCGTTCTCCGTGCCGCACTGCTCGCACTTGCGCGACTGCCAAAAATGCTCACACCTGCCGTCTCTCGTTGAGTGATCAACCCCAATACAGCGCCGAGCAAACATGCTGTTATCAGTAGCGCATACCGGGCACGGGATGATCTCCATGCGCTTTTTTGCACGCTCCAGCTCTGCAGCCTCCAAGATTGGATTGTGGTACAACTCGCCAAGTTCGTGCATTGTCGCGCTATAGTCGAGCACCAGGGCTGACGGCTTGCGGCTGGCGCTGATAATCTCCTTGCGGCGCTCGTCTTCGTGCGGCTCGCTGCCGAAAAACTCTGCTGCCAGCTCTGGATCGTCAATATACGGACGCAATCCGCGCCCGATTAGCTGCACCAGCAGCGTCAGGCTGCCGATATTGCGCAATATCGCAATGATCGAAAATGCCGGTACATCAACCCCAGTGGTCAGGCAGCCGATCTGAAAAACAAACTGCAGATTCTCGGCGCGGGCCGCGTCAAGTATGCGCTTGCGCTCTTTGGTGCTAGTGGTGTCGGTCACAATGCCGTATGTCTCCGGCTCCAGGTATTTTGCCGCTTCCTCGCAGTGCTTCTTCCCGGCGCAGGTAATCAGTGCCACGCCGCCACGGTCACGCTGTGCGGCCATAATTTCCAGCATGATTTTTTGTGTGGTCGTTCCCTCTTTCAGTATCTTGCGCTGCATCGCCTGCAGCTCTTTACTGGTGAAATCCTTGGCGCCATTATCGCCGCTGGATTTGAACTCAGACAGATCGTATTGAACATCATCATGACCAAACCCGAATTCTGTTGGCGTAAGATATCCACGGCCAACAAGGTACTCGGTGCCGACATCTATAAGTTTGGTTTGCCAGAAAGGGCCCATTATCGGCACAACGCCCCTGAACGGTGATCCGGTATACCCAAGGATGCGCAGCTTGGGGTTGCGGCGGCGTAGTTCGTGGATGATCTGACCGTACTGCGTGGATGGCTCGGCGCTGATTACGTCCTCCCAATCCACCATGTGGCTCTCATCGATCAGCAGGACGTCAGGGCGCTGATCTTCCAGTTCGTTATTCAGCGCCCGGCACACCGTACCTTCAGTGCCGCAGATGATTGGATACCGGGTGTTCTTGCTGCCGATCGACGCCGAGAACACAGAGCACTTAACGTCCATATCCCACAGCGTGTTGTACGCTTGTTCAACTAGCTCGCCCTGGCGCGCCAGTACCCATGCCGACATCCCTGCGTCCTGGCACCGCTTGGCCACCATGCCAATCATGACGGTTTTGCCAGCGCCCACGCTGGCCTCAATAAACGCCGGATTCCTGCTCGTTCGGATATGGTTTGCGGTCGCCTCGAATGCGTCCCATTGATAGTCGCGCGGCTTTATCTTGCCGGTTTCCAGCTGCATAATTTTCAACTCCGTTTTGCAATCTGTTCGCGGTTTTGTATACTGCTGGAATGCAACATAACGCAACATTTTGGAGATATCAAGAAAATGACAGAGCTACGGCCCCGCACAAAACCAACCGCCCGGCAGATGGCGCAGATGAATGCCCAGCTGAAACGACTGGTCTCCGATATTGGTAGTGCACGGCTGCAAGAGCTGGCGCAGTGCCGCCCGGCCACCGTTCGCAGCTGGCTGCATCGCGGATATATCAGCGCAACAGCTGCGCATCTTGTATGCCTGTCGCCTGACGTTGAGGCGCTCGGGTACACACGCGAAACGCTGCGCCCAGATGTTGAGGTGTGGACGATATGAATTACCACGACTGGCAACAAGTGCAGCGCCTAGCCAATGGTCAGTGGAAATACATACTCGGTACGCTGGCGGGATTGAGTGCAAAACAGCTGTCTGATCAGCACCAGCCATGCCCGGCATGCGGCGGCCATGACCGCTACCGGTTCGACGACAACGACGGGCAGGGAACGTACTACTGCAACGGCTGCGGCGCTGGCGCTGGGCTCGATCTGCTGATCAAAGTGACGGCAATGCCGTTCCCGGAGGCTGTGAACGCAGTTGGCGACCTGCTCGGAAATGACCCTGCCGACCGGCAGCCTATGCGTCGACTACCGATAGCACCACCTAAAAAATCTGCACCACGCAAGCTAGAGCGCATCCAGAACAAAGAACGCGCCAAGGCATGGCTGAACCAGGCAGAGCCGACGCCGATAACCGTGTACTGCGCAAACCGATTTGCCGCGCCTGCTGGACTGCTCGCTACTGAGACAGGCACGGCAATCGTCCCGATACATAGGCATGGTGATCTGGTCAACGCTGCGGCAGTGGCGGAGGATGGGCGCATTGCGTATGCCGCTGGCGCGATGACCTACGGAGGCCACACCGCGATACCCGGCGACGGGCGATCGGTATTTATCACCGTGGATTGGATAGACGCTATGCATGTTGCCAGAGCCACCGGCTGCACGTGTATAGCAACGTGGACCGTGGACAATTTTGCTGACGTGGCTATCGAGTACGATGGCGACAAGCCGCTAATAGCAGCAGTCAATAACACCCAGGACGACATAGCACTGGCGTCAGGCGCTGCGCTCGATTGCATACTGCCTGACGGCGATGACCTGATATACCGGGCCCGTAAAATGAAACGCAAACTCTACAACCCATTTGACCTACTGGAGCGGTGATATGTCCCAGTTTTACGCGCCAGACCTTGAGCACGCCGAGAGCGTGCATATTCGGCTCATGCAGGCAGCCAAGGCCAACGGCACGTTCCCGGCGCTAGAGGCTGCGCGGGAAGGCCTGCACTCCATGTTGCGGACACCGACGCTATGGCCAATCCCTGACTCCGTCGAACTGGACGAGCGCGACATGGGCGGTCACGGCCTGCTGCATAACGCGCCAGAGTCGCCGCTGACGGAATATGTCCGCTCGCTCTGCGCCAGCATCAAATTCCCGGAAAACACGGCGTTTCTGCACGGCCTTGGCATCGTATCCAGTGCTATGAATTTTTGGTTTCAGCAGGATTATTACGGCACAGAGAAGCCGTGCAACCTGTATATAATCACAGCCCAGCCGCCAAGCACCGGCAAGTCTGGCATTAATGGAGCCCTCGCCAGCCCGGTGCGTGAGACAGTGCACGAAATGGCGGAGCGCAATGTACCGCTGCGCAGAAAAATACTGTCGCAAATAGCAAAACTGGAAAAGGATCTCGACAAGGCCGGGCACGACAATGAAATCGCTGACCTGTGCGAGCAAATCGCGGAGAAAACGCGAGAGCTGCAGCAGTACCCGGTATGGGTGTACTCGGTCGATGACGCAACACCTGAGGCGCTGGAACAGATAGCCGGTAACCAGGGCGGTATATTTAACGTCGTGTCAGATGAGGCAGACGCGGTAAATATCATGCTCGGCAACGTCTACGGCGACAAAAAAACCAACCACGGCCTGTTTCTGAAGGCATGGGACGGCGATTATCACAGCCCGGCACGTATCACTCGAGAGACCAAGCCTGGCCATTTCCACGGATCTATTGCGGTCATTGCGCAGGATGAGTCGATAACGTCGATATTGGAGGCTGGCCGATCTGGCAGGGGTATCAGTGAGCGTATTTTGCTGTACCGCGAGCCTAACTTGCTCGGTAGTCGCGATCACACGAAATACGTGCCTGTATGTCAAACGAAACGCACCCAGTACCACGACACAATCAAGGCCATAACCGACGCAAACGAGCGCATTGTGCTGCGTTTTTCGCCGGACGCCATCAGCGCCATCCAGAACTACAGAAACACCCTGGAGAGGCAAATGGGAGACGACGGTGTCTATGCCTCCTCGATGCTGCGCGGTGCCGTCGGAAAAGCAGATAAGCAGATCCGTAAACTGGCCTGCTCGCTGCATGCTCTTGACCAGTGGCGTCCTGGTGGCGGACGGTCTCGAACCGTAGGGGTTGATACCGTGGCCAGCGCCATCATGATCTACTCGTCTCTGATAGAGACCTACGTCGAGACGACGAACGACCAAGGCTATGCCGGGGAGTCTGCCGAGCTAGCCGAGTTGATTAAGTACATCGAAAAGCAGGCAGCAAAAGGCAAGCTCAAGATCACCCGTGAGACGCTGCGAGGTGCCGTCAAGAATAATAGTGTGTTTGCAGGCAGGCAGAAGTTGTCCACTTACCTAAAAGAGGCTCTACTGCCCGCCCTTGAGCGCTCAGGGCATCTGATACAGGACAGTGCGACGCTATACCTGAACCCGCACCTGAAGTAACAGCTACACAGTCCATCATTAAGACCTGCCATAGTGCCGGTTTTTTTTACGTCTGAGCCGACATGGCGCTGACTATATTATGTCGATTTCTGCAACAATCAAAAACCGCTCTATATTCTCAAGTGTTATAAAAAAACTGATTATATAGCTTTTATTCCGCCCGAATATTGAGTTCGGGAAAAAAATGCTGAAAATTTGCCCGAGTGTAACCAAGTGATTTTAAAAGGTTTTTAAGAATTCGGGAAAACTCGGGATTTTTGTTTCCCGAGCTACAGCCCAGTAGCCACGCGGGTTTCAGCGATTTTAGATAAAAAAACGGGAAGGTGGCTGTCCTTTTGCGTGTATGCATGCCCAGATAGACATATGGAGTGTTGTTTTTTACTAGAGTATTGATTGTTGCGAATATTGATAAATAAGAGTTAAAAAACAAGATAGATATAGGGGGGGTATTACATATATATATTATTTATACAAAAACCCAGCAACCACGCGGCCTACAGCTCGGGCAAGCAATTTGCCCGAATTGCCCGACTTTTCACGAAATCCATACAAATCAACACGTTACAAATGCCCGAATCTGGCATTTAAGATGCCCGAGTTAGGAAATTCGGGCATTGCGCTGTGTTCGGCAAAAATAGCAGTTGACTCCGAAAACGAAACGGCTACACTGGTCATACCGAAAACGAAACGAGTGTGGAATGATGAGTAAAACAACCGAGCAGTGGGTTAAGGCTGCACGACTGGAAAATGCGGCAGGTATTCGATTCAAGCGCATGGGTAATTTTTACTGCGCATCGCTGTGTTTCAGGATGGCTCGAAGCAACATGCTGGCTGCTCGTGAGGTTATGGTATGAACCGCATGCAAAAACTCATCGCTGCCCTGGAACAGGCTGGATACCCGGTCGTGGCCGTGGCCAAGGACAGCGGTGTCCGCTACGGACGCCTGCACCGCTGCAAGACGACTGGGCAAGACCTGAAGCACGAAGATGCGCGCAAGCTCATCGCATACGCTGAGAGCGTCAAAATTCGCGTCAGTGACGAGGTGGAGTCATGAAAGCGAAATTGACAGGCAAGCGTTGCGGCTGCCCTACGTGCGGCGAAGTGTTTAGCACTGAGTCGAATTTCGAGCGGCATCGTGTTGGGGATTACCGGTCTGGTCGTGTGTGCGTGGCGCCTGAAACCGTAGGCCTTAATCTTGTTGAAACTGCGACTGGATCAGTTTGGAAGATGCCGCCTCGCGAAATATACGCTGAGAATGTTTGACAAGCTGGTTAATTAGAGCGATTCGCTGTTAATTGGCATGAGAGCGGCTAGGCAAATACTGAAACCGCCCAGAACGCAAAATAGAGAGGATTAGGGCAATGGATACAATCGACAATTTTTACGCAGACGGGTGGCGCGAGGTGAGCGGCCTGGCACTGGTTGTGTGCGGCATCGAATCCGACATTGTCACAGACTGCCTGACCGATGAGATGCTGGAGCGGATCGCGGCGGATAATGAAGGTCTGGTGAAGGCGAAACCGCTGTACCGCAAGAAAAACTGTTTTGTCACGTGCCAGCTGGTCGGCGATGAGATGGTGCCGGTCGCATTTGCGCGCAGCATCGTTGACGGCCTGGTTGATGAGTCGTGCCGGAAGTATTTGGAGGTTGAAGCATGAGCGAAAAGACAATCAACCGCTTGGCTCTGGCGGGACTGGTGCTGATGGCCGCGACACTGTACGGCCTGTCGCTGCACATCGAGTACGTCGAGGCGCGTACAGGCAAAAACTGTGAGACTGATGTGAGGATGTGTGAATGAAAATAGCAGAATTCATGCGGTTGGCAGAGACCGCAAACCGATGTGACGCGGTGGTCGGAGCCGAACGCCCTGAGACGCTGATTGGTGGGCTGAACAACGACGAGCTGGAGCTAGTCCGCGCTGCCATCCGCCTGGTCATGGCCGAGCGCCGGGACAACATTATTGAGCGGCTTGGCGTGCAGATTGATGAGGAGGTATAAGCGGTGAAAGTTTTGATTGCATGTGAGTGCAGCGGCCGCGTCCGTGACGCGTTCATCGCGCGAGGCCATGAGGCGATCAGTTGCGACATAAAGCCTACCGAAACACCAGGTCCTCATTATGAGTGTGATGTCCGTGATGTGATCAGTATGGACTGGGATATGATGATCGCACACCCGGTATGCACGCGACTGGCTAATAGCGGCGTCCGCTGGCTGCATGAGCGCAATCTATGGGATGAGCTGGATGAGGCTGTTGAGTTTTACAACCTATTTCGCAATGCTGATCATATCCCGATGCGGGCTATCGAAAACCCGGTAATGCACAGATATGCGCGTGAGCGTATTGGGGAGATGCGAAGGCAGGTTGTGCAGCCATGGTGGTTTGGTGAAAAAGCGTTCAAGGCCACGGGGTTCGAGTTGTTTGGCCTCCCCGATCTATTACCGACGAACAAACTCAATCCGCCTACGCGCGGAACGGACGAGCATAAATCGTGGTCATGGGTTCATCGTGAGCCACCAGGGCCGAACCGAGCTGCTAATCGTTCGCGCACTTTTCTAGGTATTGCGGACGCGATGGCGGAGCAGTGGGGGTGAAGCATGTGCAGCAAAGTCCCGTATCCGTCTCGGCAGGATGCTGCCGCCGACGCCCTGCTGATCTACCGAGCCCAGCGGCGGTTTAGCCGTAACTGCAAAGGTGGCCGTGGGCGAAAGCTGCGGCCATACCTGTTTCCTGTCTGCGGCCAGTGGCACCTAACATCAAAAAAACCGAGGAAATATTGACATGAAACACATGAAGGCCATAAACGACCGCCGGGCGCGGGAGTTGCAAGACAAAATCGTGGCGGATTTCAACGAAACTGATCTGAAAAAGATCGAGATTGCACGCAAGTGGGGTCTGCCGGAGCGAGCATTGGATGACGTGGCCAAGCGTGCCGACATTGATCTGAAGGCGCGTGGTGTTCGTTTGCGCAAGGCTCAGCAGAATCAGGAAACGGCCGCCAGAGTTGAGCGTATCGCTGAAATCATGCAGCTCGACCCATATCGGATTGCCCGCTCGTCACTGCGCGACCTGGAAGCAGAGTTCGGTGTGCAGTTTCACATGATCGAGGCAGCGTTGAACCTGGCAGGTATTGAGCGCATAAAGGGCTCGAAAAGCCGTATCAATCACACAAGCAACTACCTCGACAAGGGCATGGCCGGGGCATTGTCACGCGAATGGCTGACGTACAACTGGGGCTGCCGCCCGGGTCCGAGGGCATGTAGTTACTATCATGGGAGGGCTTGGGGATGACTAACACAATGATCGAGCGCCAAATACGGCACTGGGAGCGGTACCAGGACAAACACCGCACGAGTCACGTCCTGCATCTGCTGCTGACGCTGCTGACGGCAGGTTTTTGGATTGTTATCTGGTTGCTGGTAACGCTGAGCAACGCAAACGAGCGCATCAAGGCGCAGCATCGAATCAATAAGCTGGAGAGGGAGTTGAGTGATGAGTAAGGACCTACTGATAGTAAAGTGCGATACGGTGCCGAGCCCGAAGCACCACGCCGAATTGAGTGACACCATCAAGGCCGCAGTACGACCGATGGGGTTTGATGCGATCCTGCTGAAGCCTGGTACGGATGCCGAGGTTGACCGCAACTACGGGCCCCGCATGGACGCCATCCTGGAGGAGCAGCGCCGCACCAACGCCCTGTTGTCGATGCTGATCGAGGCGCTGGCTGAGGATCAGGGTGTTGAAGACATGGAGCCGGCAACCTATATGGACGGGACGCCGAGATGAGTAAGCGCAGGCTAAAAACTCTTGGCAGTCGTGTGCAGACGGGCCGAGCTAACCGCGTGCGCCCGATATGCACGGCAGACCGACGTATGACAGGCCGGCCATTACAGCGCAGAAGGGAGCGCCTCTGGCTGTCTCGGCCCACTTGCGTCGTCTGCGGGCGGCTGACCGAGTTCCCGCACGGGTTCGAGCTGGACCACCGGGTGCCGCTCTGGCAAGGCGGGGCCGACACGGATGCCAACTGCCAGATCCTGTGCGTGTGGTACGACGAGCAGGGCAACAAGCGTGGGTGCCACGCGGACAAGACGGCTGAGGAGGCTGGAGTTCGGGGATGTTGATAGTTATAATGGACGAAGCCCGGAGAGTTGCAGCTCTACCGGGCTTCTGACATCAACCTGATTGGAAGGAATCACGGCCAATGTGTAAAACGAAGTATACCCGCGTCTGCCAAGTCTGCAATACCGAATACCCAGCCACGCTAAAGAAAGATGGCACGCCCAGGAAAACAAAATACAAGGTTTGTTCTGATTTCTGCCGCAGCATAGCCGCAGGTAATCGCCGGCCAGATACGCCAAGGTGCACGACTCCGCAACGTGGCGTCAAGGTTATGGTTACCTGTAAGTTTTGCGGCGTCGAATTTGGCCCATTCAAGGCTGGGGAAGCAAGACGGCGAAGTTACTGCTCCCGAGAGTGCTCAGCTAAATCAAAGACTCATACCCTCCATCCTGACGGCACTTGGGCAAGGCCTACAACCGAGTGCAAGTTTTGCGGCAAAACATATGAGTTTGATAGGAACAACCGCCATTTTTGTAGCCTCAGATGCGCTAGCACTTACAATCATACAGGGATGAATTTTCGCGAATACGAGGCTTATCGCTTAAGCATTGAGGATCATAAAAAGATCGAGCTCGACCGCCGATTGCGCGTAGCACCCGAAACATCTGCGCTGGGAAGAATCAAACGCAATATACATGGGCGCACAAGGGCCTGCTCTGCATGCGGTATCAGCCACGTAAGACGACGATCTTTTGTTAGAACGTGCAGCAAACAGTGTGAGCAAGCATACATAGAAACCGCTATAGATAGGCGCAAGGAGTGGCGACTATCTGAAGAAGGGAGGGCGGTTTTACGTGCAGCGAAATCCAGACGAAAAGCGCTGGAGCGAGGCGCGCGCAAAGCGGGTGAGCTTGTCGACCCTTACGAAGTATTCGACGATGCGGGTTGGAAGTGTTACATCTGTGGCGTTGACACACCTGAGAGCAAGCGCGGAACCTACGATGATGATGCCCCAGAGCTGGAGCACATTGTTCCGGTTTCCAAAGGTGGCAACCACTTCAGATCGAATCTCGCGTGTGCATGCCGCAAGTGTAACCAAGCTAAGGGCGATCAGCTCCTTGAAGAATTCCTTGAAAATCAATAGGTTGGAGGGCGGGGGTTATTCTCTGGAGCAAAAAACACCGGCAAC
>Ga0193951_1000216_pt1 | contig 27167 bp, 24 predicted proteins | sample BB_2_MG_FD_140370 | JGI IMG/M metagenome (GOLD analysis project Ga0193951, IMG submission 140370) | Microbial mat bacterial communities from the Broadkill River, Lewes, Delaware, United States - BB_2_MG | ecosystem: Environmental > Aquatic > Freshwater > River > Microbial mats | place: USA...
AAAATCTCAAATAAAGATTTCTAAAGACTCTTTATATAAAAAAGTAAAAAAACTTGAAGATGAAAAAATGCTTTTTTTAGTGCAAAAATATGGCTCTCCAAAATCAAGTAAAAAACTTTTTCTTATAGATTTTGCTCTTAAAAATGCGCTCACATTTAAAAAAGAGTTTTTAAAAAGATTTCAGAACATGGTTTTTTTAGAACTTATGAAAAAAGGTTATACTATTTATTATAGTGACAACATTGACTTATACATACCAAAAAATCAATATGGTGTTCTTTGTATTCCTTTTTTACCTCAAGAAATGATAAAACTAAGACTCGAAAAGATACTCTTACATGTAAAAGACTTGGGTATAAAAAAAATAGATATAGTAACTATAGGGAATGAAGGAAAATTTTGGTTAAAAAATACAAAATGTTCTATCATTCCTTTTTGGGATTGGGCTTTACAAGATTAACTAAAAAACATTTTTTCATGGAGTGTTTGTATCACACTTTCTACAGATTCTATACTTTTAGCAAACTGTTGTTTTTCACATCTATCTAAAGAAAACTCTATGATTTTCTCTCCCCCGTTGCTTCCAAGCATAACAGGGACACCATTTACTACTCCATCATAGTCATACTCCCCTTCTAAAAGAGTTGAACATGAATATATCTTTTTAGTGTCTTTTAATATTGCATCAATCATAATCGCTGTTGATTTTCCTGGTGCTAAATAAGCTGAAGTTCCTACATATTTTACTATTTCAGCTCCAGCATGAGTCGTCTTTTGTACCAACTCTTCTACCTCTGCTTCGCTTAATAAATCATAAAGAGGAACACCTGCAACAGTAGTAAATCTTGGAAGTAATACCATAGTATCTCCATGACCGCCTATAACACTAACTCTTATCTGACCTGCTCCATAGTTAAGCTTTTCTTGAATAAAGTGTGTCATCCTTGCAGCATCCAAAATCCCTGCCATACCTAAAACTCTCTCTTTTGGAAAGCCTGACTCTTTAAGAGCAACATAAGTCATCACATCAAGAGGATTTGAAACCACAATAATAATGCTTTCCGGTGCATAAACTTTTATCTCTTTTGTTATTTCACGAACAATTTCTGCATTCATGATAAGCAAATCATCACGGCTCATTCCCTCTTTTCTAGGCTGTCCTGCAGTTATAACAACAATCTTACTATCTTTTATATCTTCATAACTCTCAGCAACTGTTACAACAGAATGTGAACGCATAGCAGCTGCGGCTTGATTCATATCTAGTGCTTGTCCTCTAGCATTATCTTGGTTCCTTCCCATTAAAACAACTTCATGAGCAAGGCCTTGCATAGCAACAGAATATGCGACAACTCTTCCTACATTACCCACACCAATAACAGAAACTTTACTTTTTATGCTCATAATCATCTCCTATACATTAATCTTACACATTATTGCTGAATTTTTATAAAATTTTTATAAATTTGCTATACTTTTATTATTTACTTATTTTTAAAGTTGTATGATAAAACTACTCAAGGAGCGTGTAATGAAATATGATATAGTTGTTATAGGAAGTGGTATATCTGGAATGAGAGCAGCGATAGAAGCAAAAGAATTAGGTGCAAATGTAGCACTTATTACAAAAGGCTCGCCTACTGCAAATAACTCTTTTATGGCAAAAGGTGGTATCAACGCAGCATTTGGTAATATGAAAGACAAAGATAGCATTTTTGAACATACCAATGAAACCTACAAAAGCTCTGTCGGCATAGGCAATAAAGAGTCTATTCGTATCTTTTGTGAGCAAGCTCCAGCTTCAGTGAGAGAACTATCAGAGTATGGTGTTAATTTTAATAAATTGCAAAATGGGAAAATTGCTCAACGATCTTTTGGTGGTTCTATCTACAAAAGAACTGTTCATGCAGCAGATGAAACTGGCTCTGCGATTATGAAAACTCTTCACAGCGTTATCAAAGATTATGAAATAGATATCTTAAAAAATTTTATGGCGATTAACCTTATCACAAAAGATGGAATTATCTCTGGGGTAACTCTCTTTGATGAAGTGAGTAAAAAAGTGCTTGTATGTGAAGCAAAAAGCATGATTTTAGCGAGTGGTGGATTTGCATCACTCTATAAAAACTATACTTCTAATGTGAGAGATGCCACTGGTGATGGTATCGCTATGGGGCTTCGTGCTGGATTAGAAGCCATGAACTTAGAGTTTGTACAGTTTCATCCAACAGGACTTGAAGGCTCAAACTTTCTACTCAGTGAAGCTGCTCGTGGAGAGGGAGGCAAACTTGTAGATAAAGATGGTAAGTCTTTTGTGGATGAACTTAATACAAGAGATTTTGTAACAAGAGCAATATATAAAAAACTAAATGCTGGAGAAAAAGTCTACTTAGATTTGACGCAAATTCCTTTAGAAGTTATTGATGATAAACTTGTAGGTATTAAAAAAAGAGTTAAAACGCTCAAAAAACTTGATATTACAAAAGACTTTATACCTATCTCTCCAGTCGCTCACTATACCATGGGAGGAATCAAAACTGATACTATAGGAAGAACTACTATAAAAGGACTATTTGTTGTTGGCGAAGCTGGCGACAATGGAGTCAATGGAGCCAATAGACTTGGAGGAAATTCATTATCACAAGGAGCAGTTTTTGGAAAAATCGCCGCTTATGAAGCGATAAAATTTGCAAATAAAGTTAATAAATTTAATGGTGTTGATTATTATGAAATCATGAATGACATAAACTATATTGAAGAGCTAAAAGCTGAAGCAAAAACCATCAATGCAAATACTATTAAAAATCAAATCGGTGAAATTTTATTTGCAAATCTTGGGATTATTAGAGACGGTAAAGGTATCAAAAAAGCACTAGAGTCTTTTTGTGAAATAGAGGAAAAAATAAAAAGCGTAAACAACGGAGGAACAGCTACTATAAAAAGTATGCTAGAACTTAAAAATTCAATCTTAGTTGCAAAAGCGATGGCTTTATCAGCTCTAAAAAGAGAAGAAAGTCGAGGAGCACACTTTAGAATAGATTTCCCAGAAAAAGACCATAAATTCAAAACAGATACCATCATTAAACTAGATGAATTAAGTTAAACTATGCAAAAGTAAATTATACTTTTTTTTGCCAACTATTATTTACTTTCAATGATAGATTCGATATAATAAATACTAATTGTAAAATCCAAAAGGTAAGACAATGCCATCTGCCCAAAAAGTAAAGCTATTTAAGAAAGTTGCCATATTTTTAACATTTATGTGGACACTAGCTATATATACTTTTTATAATTATCAAATACAAAACGAAAATGCTCATGTTTTACAAAATACAATCACACAAGCAAAAACATCTGTTAGCCAAGCAAAAGAATTAATGCTTTTTTCTTTTAATCAAAAAATAAAAGTTATGGAAAAAAATAAAGATGTTAATTTACAAACAGATTTTTCAATAAGAAACTTTATCTATGCTACAAAAAACAAGCAAAATAATGAGATAAAAATTGAAGGTGAGTATTTTCCTACTGATATGGAAAATTTAAATAAAAATGTAAAAAAAGCTATCACTAGAGCGCAAAAAACACAACAAGACACTCACACTTCCTACGAAAAAGCAGATGAAAATCGCCTTTTTTATATTGCTCCTCTTGTAGCAGATGAGAGTTGCTCCAGGTGCCATGTTCATGATGATAAAAAAGCAGGCGATATACTTGGTAATGTAAATATGAATATGAAAATACCAACATTTCGTGAATTTAATCCTCAGTCATTTTTATTTTTAACATTTACATATGTGACTATGTGGTTGACTGGCTTAATAATTATATGGTGGATTAAATATAAAATCAATCACCTCTTTAATGAAAAAATAAAAAGTTTTGAAGATAGTGTTTATTCCTTCGTCAATATGATGGAAAGAAGAGACCGCTATACAGCAGGACATAGTAAAAGAGTCGCAAAATATGCATCACTCATAGCCGCTAAAATGAATCTTTCTGATGAAAAAATAGACTTACTTTATAGAGCAGGTATGCTCCATGATATAGGAAAAATAGAGATTCCAGACGCCGTACTTTTAAAACCAGATACACTGACATCAGGAGAATATGACCTTGTTAAAAAGCATTCAACTACAAGTTATGAGCTACTCTCAAGAGAGCCTTTTCATGATATAGCCAAAATTGTACTGCATCATCATGAGAGATATGATGGTCAAGGGTATCCTTTAGGATTAAAAGGTGTAGAAATTCCATTGTTATCACAGATTATTGCTGTAGCTGATACTTTTGATGCCATTACTACAAATAGATCTTACAAAAGTGCATTGTCTAAAGAAGAGGCTATTAGTATCATACTAAGTGAAAGTGGCAAACAGTTTAACCCACATATAGTAAACATTGCTAAAGAAATTTTCCTAAATATAGAGATAGAAAATGATCTTTCTCAGACTTCTGAAGACATGTTAAAAGATATACGATTTTCATACTATTTTAGAGATCAATTAACTGGTCATTGCAATATTAATTATCTCAAATACTTGCTGACTCATAAAAAAGATTTTGAAAATATATGTGCATATTATATAAACTGTAGAAGCTTTGCTTCTTACAATAAAACAAATGGTTGGAAAAAAGGTGATAAATTACTACAAACAATAGCAGATAAACTGCAAGAAATTTATCCTAAAAGTATTATTATCAGAATATTTGCAGATAAGTTTTTACTTTTGCATTTGAATGAACATGTTTCAATAGATAAAAATCTTGTTAAATCTGTCTTAAAAGATTATAACCTTACTTTACAAGTCAACCGTCTTAGTAATTTAGAAGAAGATGCCGATACCGTGGATAAACTAGAGGAAATTATCTTAGGGAAGTCAATTATCCCTTTTTAAATTACAGTTTTTGTTTAGTGCTTTTAGTAAGTATTTATCTTAAAAACTTCATTCAAATATACTTAAAATTAACATATAGGAGACATATTTATGTTATGTGGAATAGATGAGGCAGGCCGAGGCTGTATTGCAGGTCCTTTAGTAGTATCTGGTGTTGTTTTAAAAGAGGATATTTCTGGACTAAATGACTCAAAAGTTTTAAGCGAAAAAAATAGAGAATTACTATATAAGCTCATAAAGGAAAAGGCCGATTATAAAATAGTCTTTTGTGATAATGATATGATTGATGAGAAAGGTCTTAGTTATTGCCTTGGCTATGCTATACAAACGATAAAAGAGCATTTTAGTGATTGTGAAATACTTATGGATGGCAATAGCTCTTTTGGTGTAAAAGATATAAAAACCATGATTAAAGCAGATGCAAAAGTCCCTGAAGTAAGTGCTGCTAGTGTACTAGCTAAAGTAAGTCGTGATCGTTACATGTACACTATAAGTAAAGAATTTTCAAATTACTCCTTTAAAAAACATAAAGGATATGGAACTGCTTTACATGTAGAAGAAATTTCTTTACATGGTTACTCAACTATACACAGGAAAAGTTTTAAAATTAAAAGCTTAAGAGAACCAACACTATTTTAATCAAAAATCTCACCATAATTCATTAAAATTTTTATCCTTTACATATAAAGCTTTAGTAAGCTCTATGAGCCCCGTATTCTCCATAATTTTTACTACTTTAGGTGCCCATGTTTTTCTGTAATTAAAAGAGTTTTTCTTACCGCTTATCATATAAATAAACCTTACATTTAAATCTCTACTAAATAAAATATCTTTTGAATTAAGTTTCACTTCTTTATTAAGCATCATTCTTGCGTCTACAAATGGTTTAAATTTTTTGTTTTTATTTATCCATACTTTTACAAAATCTTCTATAGAAGCTAAGTTAGCTCTTTTTCTCTCTTTTGGATTTTTATCGAGATAATCTAATTCTTTTGTAGTTCCTGCAATATTTTTCGGTCTATAATCTTTTTTTAAGCTACTAAGTCTTTTCTTCCATTCTAAGGAGTCTTTAGCATATTTTTCTATCTTATCTCCATAAAGTATTTTTGATTTATCTTTTTTTAAGTTTGGTAGATAAAGAGCTGGTAGCTCAGGTTCATTGCGTTTTGCTCCAAGGCTTAAGATATTTCCTGTTATACGAGCAACATAGCCTCTTCCATATCCTGATTCTACTCCTGCAATTGCTAAAACTGCAGCAGGAGGAACGCTATACTTGAGTGAAATTTCCACTGCTTGCTTAGCAATGTCTTTATAAAAATTCTTTACATGTAGATATTTTCTGTACCTGTAAGTTTTTACTATTTTAGTCTTTTTAACTTCTTCTTTTTTGACCTCTTTTCTCTCTTTCATATCAATAACTGTAAAAACAAGAGTTATAGAAACTACAAAAAGGAGTAAAAAACTAAGAAAAAACTTTTTTGACACTTTCCATCCGTGAGCTCATTCCTAAAAGCAACATATCAGCAATAACCAAAGCAGCCATCGCTTCAGCAACGACAGTACCACGAACAGCAATACAAGGGTCGTGTCTACCTTTTAACGCACAGTTGTGCTCTTCATTGTTAATATCAACTGTATCTTGCGCTATGAAAATCGAAGGAGTAGGCTTAAAATAGACTTTTAAATCTATATCGTCTCCATTACTAATACCTCCTAAAATGCCTCCACTGTGATTACTCACAAAGCCCTCTTTTTTAATTAAATCATTGTTTACTGAGCCACTAAGCGTTGATGCGTTAAATCCTTCGCCTATTTCTATCGCTTTGACACCATTTATACCCATCATAGCTTCTGCTAAAATTGCATCTAATTTATAATAAAGTGGTTCACCTAAACCAACTGGAGCATTTTGTATTTTTACAAAAGCAACTCCTCCAACTGAATCATGTGAATTTTTAGCTTTTAATATAGCCTCTTTTTGTGCATCTTCTACACTTTCATCTAAAGCATAAATTTCACTATCTTTTACTCTATCAAAATCACAATTTTGTGCATCAATCCCAGCTACACTATATATACCACTTTTTACATGTATACCTAATTCATCTAGCATAATTTTTGCAATCGCTCCTGCTGCTACTCTTGATGCGGTTTCTCTTGCACTACTCCTTCCACCACCTCTATAGTCTCTGATACCATACTTATGAAAATAAGTAAAATCAGCATGACCTGGACGAAAGATATCTTTTATGTTTGAGTAATCTTTACTTTTTTGATTTTTATTATAAATAATAAGAGCTATTGGAGTCCCTGTGCTATAACCTTCAAATACTCCACTCAAAATTTCAACCTCATCACCTTCTGTTCTTTGCGTTGCAAACTTATTTTGACCAGGTTTTCTTCTATCTAACTCTTTTTGAATATATTCGACATCTATTTTTAAACCTGCTGGTATCCCATCTACAACACAACCAATGGCTTTTCCATGAGACTCGCCAAATGTTGAAAACGAGAATTTTTTACCAAACGAATTTGACATTATTGCTCCCCAATTAATATTTCTAAAGCTATTTTTGCAGCATTTTGCTGTGCTTCTTTTTTACTTTTTCCAAGTGCTTTGGAAATCTGTTTGCCATGGATATTGACCGATATTTCAAACTCTTTTTGGTGGTCAGGTCCAAAAGATCGCTCCATAATATACTCTGGAGTTATCCCTTGATTTGCCTGTGTAAACTCTTGAAGTGTCGTTTTATAGTCTTTGAAAATAGTATCCAAGTCAATCTTTGGGTATGCCTTTTCTAAGATTTTAACTACTAACGAACGAACTTTTTCAATCCCAGCTTCAAGATACATTGCTCCTATAACCGCTTCAAAAGCATTTGAAAGAAGTGATGGTTTTTCTCTTCCTTTGTTGTTTTCTTCAGCAGTTGAAAGATATATGCACTCTCCTAGATTTAAAACTCTTGCTAGTTTTTCAAATCCTTTTTCATTTACCAAAGATGCTCTTAATTTTGAGAGATCGCCCTCTGGAACATTTTTAAATTTAAAATAGAGATACTCGCCAACTATCAAGTCTAAAACAGCATCTCCTAAAAACTCCAATCGCTCATTATTATAAGGTTTTTTATAACTTTTATGAGTAAGTGCCTCGATTATCAGATTTTGATTTTCAAACTGATAATCCAGACGCTTCTGCAAAATTTTCAACTCTTGATTCATTTATATCCTTTATTATTGGAAAGATGTACTATCTTGAAAAACTTCTTTTGTAATTGATGGCTCTATATTTGCTGTTGCTATTGCTTGACAATTTGGGCATCTATAAAAATGAACTGGGAAACTATTTTTACACTCATCACAAATATACTCAAAATTGAGTGATGCTTTTTTGTAGCCTATAGAAATTAAGTTTGATAAGACTTCCAACTCAAAATACTCATGTGACTCTTTTTTTGCTTCAATCAAACCTCTTGAACTACTTATCTCTTGAAGTAATGGTGCTTTACTTGTAGTAATATCAAACCACTCTAAATCACTCATCCATAATAAATCTAAAAGATTTTTATGCTCAAATGTTTCAAAAAGCTTCATGTCTACTTCTGCTTTTGTTATTTGCCAAAGTTCAAATATCTTTCTTTGCAGAAATGGTGCCTCTTGAAGCATACCCACCAACTTTTCTATCTTTTGTTTATCAGTTAATTTATAGTCATAAGTAATAGAAAGAGAACGAAGGTAATCTCTTTGTTTATCTACTTTAGCCCCGAGCTCTTCTAGGGAGTCAAGTACCTCAATAGCTCTGTCATACTCTTTTAGTTTTTCATAACTTACACTTAAGTACTTCAAAGACTCTTCATTTCTTGGATGAAGTTTTAAAGAGTCTAAAAAGACTTCACAACTTCTTCTTAAAAATCCTGCATTAAAATAAGTTTTTCCAAGTTCACTAAGTATATACTTTTTATGTTCTCTTTTTTTCGCTCTCTCTAATGCTAGAAGATAAAGTCCTATTGCTTTTTCAAAATTTCCACTTTTTCCATAACCATGTGCTAAAAGTGCTAGTGATTCAACAGGAATTGTTTTGTCTTTGAGAAGTGACTTAAACTCACTCTCATCACTTACAATTTCAAATCTTTTGATGAAGTCTTCTATGCCATCTTTTTCTTCTTTTGTCTTATAATTTCCCCACCAATAATTCACAAAGGAGATAACAAATATAGTAGAAAACAGAATTATCAACCCAAACATAGGGTCACGATACTCTATAATAAAACTTTCCAAATTTTCTTCCTTTTTTATTTTACTATCATCTTAACAAGCTACCAAGCCACTTGCTAATTTACACTCTACTAAAGCTACATCTTTTGCCAAGAACTTTAGGAGATTATTATAGCGAATTTAGTATAATAAGATGATTATGTACAAAAGCTTGGCTTCGTACTTCAGTGAAAGGAATTTTTTAGGAATTCACTTCCTAAAAAAGGAAACATTAAAATGATAGATACACAATCCATAGAAAATTTAAAAACTAGACTTGATATTGTTGATGTGGTTGGAAGTTATTTAGAGCTCAAAAAAAATGGTGCAAATTGGAAATGCGTTTGCCCTTTTCATGATGATAGTAATCCTAGTTTAGTAGTAAGTCCTTCCAAACAGATTTATCATTGCTTTAGTTGTGGTGCTGGTGGAGATAGCATCAAGTTTGTAATGGAATATGAAAAACTATCCTACCCTGAAACTATAGAAAAATTAGCTTCAATGTACAATTTTTCACTAAGTTACACTTCAAATGATGGAAAAACACATGAAGATAGAAAATTATTAGAAAATATAAATATTTTTTTTAAAAAAACTTTAGATAATAGACCTACAGCTACCGAGTATATCAAAAATCGTGGTATTGGTGAAGCTAGTGTAGAAAAATTTGAACTTGGATATGCTCCAAGCTCGCAAGAAAATCTAAACTTTTTAAGCTCACATGGTTACACTATAAGTGAAGCAATAGAAACAGGTATAGCAGGTGTTGGAGAAAATGGACGAAACTATGCAAGGTTTATAGAAAGAATTACTTTTCCTATTCGCTCTGCTAGTGGTAAGATAGTTGGTTTTGGAGGCAGAACTATATCTGGTCACCAAGCTAAGTATGTAAACTCACCTCAAACAAAACTTTTTAATAAATCGTACCTTTTGTACGGATACAATTTTGCCAAAGACAATATTTATAAAGAAAAAGCCATCATAGTTACAGAAGGGTATCTTGATGTTATTATGCTACACCAAGCCGGTTTTACAAATGCAGTTGCAACTCTAGGAACTGCGCTTACAAAAGAGCATATCCCGCTTATAAGCAGAGGCAATCCAAAAGTTATATTGGCTTATGATGGTGACTCTGCAGGTGTTGCTGCTGCACTTAAAGCTTCTTTGATGCTAAGTAGTGTTGGCATAAATGGAGGCGTTGTGCTTTTTGGTGAAAATATGGACCCTGCGGATATGGTACAAAATGGACAAGGCGATAAACTCAATAGACTTTTTCACAATCCTCAACCTTTTATAGAATTTGCAATTGAGAGAATAGTAAAAAAATACAACCTTCAAAATCCTTTAGAAAAGCAACAAGCTCTTGAAGAAGGAAGTGCTTATCTAAAAACTTTACCTAGCTCTATTGCTAATAGTTATGCTGGTGTTCTCTCAGGAACACTTAACATAAACCAAAATCTAGTAAAAGTACAAACGCACCAATCAAATAGACTCAAACAGCAAAAATCTACTTTTGAAGATACGCTCGAGCTCACTATAATCAAAACATTATTGACCACGCCCAATTTAATCGATACACTTTTAGATACAATTGATGTCAATATGTTTAAAACGCATAATGCAGAACTATCTGCACTTTTAGCAAACGATAAAGATCATCCAAGTTTAAGAAGGATTCTCTTAAGAGAAGATATAAAAGTGTATGATGAAGATGAATTAATAGCTTCAATGTTAAACTTTTTATATGCTTTTTACACTGAAGAGTTAAAAAAAGTAAAACGCTCTAACATGGACTATAAAAACAAAAGTTTTACAATTCGTAAAATGCAAGATAAAATAATGAAATTAAGACAAGGGAAATTAGTAAATTATGAAAGATAAATACAGAAGCTTAGCGGAGACAATAAAATGAAAGATAGCAAACACGCTATAGCACTATTTAGTGGTGGTCTTGATAGTATGATTGCTATCAAACTTATGGTAGACCAAGGTATAAAAGTTACGGCAATAAACATGAATATAGGCTTTGGAAGTAGAACTAATGTAAACGATATCATGAGAGAAAGAGCCCAAATTGCTGGAGCCGATTTTAGAGTAATTGATGTGAGAGATGAATATCTCAAAAAAGTGCTATTTAACCCTCAATATGGCTATGGAAAACACTTTAACCCATGCATAGATTGTCATGCATTTATGTTTAGAATTGCAAAAGAGTACTTAGAAGAACTTGGTGCTAGCTTTATGGTCACAGGTGAAGTTTTAGGTCAACGCCCTATGAGCCAAAGAGCAGAAGCAATGGGATTGGTGAAAAAACTCGCACTTGATGAAGAAGATTTAATACTTCGCCCACTATGTGCTAAAAATTTGGAAATAACTAAACCTGAAAGAGAAGGATGGGTTGATCGAGAAAAGCTTCTTGACATCCATGGCAGAGGAAGAGAAGCCCAACTGCAACTTGCTGCTGATTTCGGTTGGGAAAACTTTCAAAGTCCTGGTGGAGGTTGCCTTTTAACAGATACTAACTTTACGAAGAAAATGAGAGAATTTTTAGAACATGACTCTTTACATGTAGAAGATATTGATATACTCAAAAATGGCCGTCATCTAAGACTTCCTGACGGAGCCAAACTTATTATAGGTAGAGACCAAGCAGAGAACACATATCTTGAAAAAGCAATGAATAATAAATATATAAAAATCAAAGCTGACGAAATACCTGGACCTTTTTCTTTGCTTTTAGCAGATGCCTCTGATGAAGATAAAAAATTAAGTGCAAGAATCATTCTTACATTTGCTAAAACACAAGCAGATAAAACTTACACTGTTTTTGTAGGCAAAGAAACCTTCCAAGCCCAACCTCTTCCTAAAAGAGAAAATGCACATCAATATTTTGTAATATAAAAGTATGTGGCTATAAGCCGCATACTACTTTATTTCTCCCTGATTCTTTTGCACTATAAAGGGCTAAATCTGCTCTTTTGATTATATCTTCAGTATCATCGCCAACAGCCACTTGAGTTAATCCAAAACTAGCTGTTACTCTACCTACCTTTTCAAAATCGTAATCACTAATAGCTTTCTTGAGAGTCGTAGCAAACTTAATAGCTCCAGATGAATCCGTTTCAGCTGCTATTATCATAAACTCTTCACCACCCCATCTTCCTACAGTATCTGTAATTCGTGCATTTTGTTTAATGATGGTAGCAAAGTCTTTTAAAACTGCATCACCGATAGGATGTCCGTAATTATCATTTACTTTTTTAAAATGGTCTATATCCAGCATGATAATACTAAAGACATTGCCGTATCGTTTAAACATATCTAAGTTACTTTTTAGAGTATCATCAATCTTAATTCTATTGTGCAATCCAGTAAGTTTATCTGTGGTTGACAACATTTTTAAAAGTGTATTTTTTTCTTCAACTTCAGCAAGTAGTTCACGCATATTTTTTTTGTATTTTTTTTGTGAAACTTCACGGTAAATAGAAAAAAAGACAATCATGATAATAATAAATGCCAATTCTAATGCTACATTACATTCATTCAATCTACAACCTTTTTCATAACTTTCAATAGTAAATTTACAGTTATTGTATCATAAAAAACTACGAGGCAGTTTTATATTTTAGTGTCTCATATGCTCGTTGTATTTTTTGAAATTTTGTAGTGTACTCTTTTACTAAATTTTTATTTTTATGCACAACTCTATCAGGATGATATATTTTAGCAAGTTTTAAATATCTTTGTCTGATTATATGTAAAGAATCTTTTTCACTAGAGTTTAGTAAAGAATAGTGATTTTTTAGATTATCTTTAGACTCTACATGTAAAGATTTTTTTATATCAATTTTTATCTCTTTTGTAGATGAATCTAAAAGTCTCTTTAAAAACTCTAAATTCTGTTTTCTTGCTTTTTTTGCACACAAATAATACACTGTTTTTAAAAAATCTTCTTTTTTTAATTGATTGTTATTAACACTCTCTAAATTTGAAGAAATGAGACTCAAATAATAGCTATTACTCTCTATCTCTATTACAATATAATCATTATTTAGTCTAATTCGCAATAATAATCCTTTACACATAAATGATATGTTATAAGGATTAAAGCAAAAAAAGTTCCTTTTTAATAAATGATTTCTTCTAAATTCATAAACTCAACAAAATAGTACCCTTAAATTTATCAATTCTTAAAAGGAAAATCAATGGTTAAACTTATATATTTGCTTTCTTATGTCTTAATTTTCTTCTACATATAAAAGTCTTATCTCTTTCATATTTGTAACCAAAATTTTTATATCAATCAACATTTCCCTCTTCTAATTCTATAGTAAATGTTGTTTCATATTTATTGGTATCAAAATATAACTTCCCGTGACAATGTTCTTCAATAATAATCTTTGACATATAAAGACCGATACCTGTCCCCTCTTTTTTTTCTTTAGTTGTAAAATATGGATCAAAAATATTATCAATTATTTGTGATGGAATACCTCCCCCATTGTCTTTTACACTTAATATTATCCTATTATTTTCACAATTTGTTTCAATACAGATACATGGATTGGCTATCTCTTTTTCTAAAAGTACATCTTCTGCATTCTTCATAATATTTAAAAGCACTTGTTTTAGCTCATTAATATATGTTTTTACTTTTTTAGTACATTTATAATTTGTTTGTATTTTTATGTTTTTATTTTCTATTGAAACCCTGACGATATCTAAAGTACTTTCTACTATTTCATTAAGTGTTGTTATACTTTTCTTTTTATCTTTCTTGAAAAATTCTCTAAAATCTTCTATTGTTTTTGATAAATGTTGCGTATAATTATCTATCAAATAGAGTTCATTTGTAAAAGTCTCTTTATTTACTTCATCAAGCATAATCTTAAATATAAGATTGTTTGTAGTGGCACTTATGGCACTTAAAGGTTGCCTCCATTGATGAGCTATCATACTGAGCATCTCCCCCATTTGAGCTAATCTTGATTGTTGTAACATTTGTTCATCTTTTTTTCGAAGAGTTATAATAGCAAGTTGTTGTTCTGTAACATCTTGTGTTGTTCCTTTTGAAATAAAAGGTACTCCTTTCTCATCAAAATTTGTTTCACCTCTTTCTTCAAGATATTTTATACTACCATCATCTAATACAACTCTATGCATAACAAAATATGGTACTCTAGTTTTAAGATGTCTATAATAAGCATTTTCTACCTTTTTTATATCATCTGGATGAATTAAATCTAGAAAATTATCGATTGTTTCTATTGGATTTTTAATTTTATCTCTAGAAAATATCTCATAGTTGAAATCATCCCAAGTTATAGTGCCTTTTTTTACATCAATAACCCAAGTACCTATTCTAGCAAGTTTATATGCATCTCTCAATTCCAATAAGGCATCACTTACACTATTTTTCAAATGATTATTGAGTTTTTTGAGTTTTTTGTCTTTTTCTAATATAATTTTGTTTGAAAACTCTAACTTCTCATTGTATTCACTTAACTTTCTACTTCTATATAACAATATCAATACAATTAAAAGAGCAATACTAACAAGCTGAACTACTAAAGTATAATCTGTTTTTTGCTCTACTGTTACACTCATCCATTGTGCATCAATTTTTGCTTTGTCTTCATTTGTCATTGCACTTAAAGCTTTATTTATAATGGATAGTAAAATTTTGTCTTTATTATGAACAATAAAAACATGCTCATAGTTAAATTGTGTACTTCCAGATATCTTTAAATCTTTAAGATAAAGTTCAGATATGGAAGACAAAGACGCTGCCATATGCCCTATAAAAGCATCAGCTTTTCCATTTCTCACAAGCATTAAAGCTTCGTGTGTATCATGTACTGGTATTATTTTTATATCTTTGAAGTTCTTTTTTACATAGTTATAGCTAGTATAGTTTTTTGGTAAAGCTAGTGTTTTGCCATTTAAAGTATTTAATGAATCAATATATTTATATTTTTGATTAGTGATTATAGCCATAGGATAGGACTTATAGACATCACTTATCAACCCTATGTTGTCTTTTGTCAATATATATTTACTCCCAGTCAATATATCTATCTCTTGAGTATTAAACTTTTCTAAAACACTCTGCCAGCTGTTCGATGGTAAATATTTAAAACTCAATCCTGTTTTTTGTGAAATAAAATTGAGATAATCTTTTATTATTCCTGTCATTTTTCCATTTTTTATAATAAATAGAGGTTTCCAGTTTGTCCCAGAAAATTTGAGTGTTGGATGTTCTTGTATCCATTTTTTTTCTTCATCTGTTAAATTTACACTATTTTTATCTTTATCAAAAATAAATTTATCTAAATTTTTTTTACTTTTTACTACACCCATTATATTATAAACATCGTACATTTTTTCTATATTTTTTTTATCTATATGACCAAACTTATCTGTTTTATAGTATGCTAGTTTTTTTAGCTCTTTAGCTTCATACTCTAAAGCTTCTTTTGATTTATTTTGGGTATTATACTTATTAAGTATCACTGCAACACTTTCATCTATATGACTAAAAGCATACTCCCAGCCCTTTAGAGATGCCTCTTTGAAACTTATCACTCTATCTTGGTGGTTTGTTGCTTCATGCTCGCTTGTAAACAAGATATCATCATAAAAATCAAAACCATATTTTTTAGGATTACAAATAGTATATTTTATATTTTGTTCATCCAATAAAAAAGGTTCATTAGAAATATATGAAGCTAGCAAATCTACTTTTTTATTTATTAAGTCATTGATATTAAAGGAATGTTTTATAGGAATAAGATCTTCTACATATACATTTTCGCAATTCATCATAGTGAAAAGATTAGCTAATGTTAACTTATTAAATATACCCATAATTTTTTTGTTTTTAAAATCTTGAATATTTTTTATACCAAACTTTTTTGTAGCTAAAAAAACTGTAGCTGATGATTGGAAAGCAGGAAAAAGTAATTTGATAGCTGCTCCATCTACTCTATCAACAATTAATGAAGAACGACCTACTCCATAAGAAGCATGTGTTTTTATAACTTCATCTACTGTACTTATATCATTTCTATATTCCTTAATATCCACATCAAGTCCTGAGGCTTTATAAAAGCCTTTTTCTTTTGCCATATAGTAACCAGCAAATTGAAATTGATGTAACCATTGAAGGTGTAAAGTTACTTTTTGTAATTCTTGCGATAGTAAATTAGAAAAAAAAAAAGAATTAAAATATACCTCATAGTAAACCCTTAAATAAAGTATTAGAGTATACTATCAAAAAAATGTAACTAAATTGTCTCAAATTTTTTTAGTTTGTATCCATAGCCATAATTTGATTCTATGAGATTCGCATTTAGCTTTCCTTTCAATCTTGAAATAAGATTTCTCACTCTTTTGTTATCTACTATATCATCATCAAATATACATTCTTCTATCTCTTGATTGCTCATCACTCTATTTTTTGAAGATGCTAATGTTTCAAACAGTTTTTTTTCATTTTTTGTAAGTCGTATATTTTTTTCATCTTTTAGGAGTTCATTTTTTTCTCTATCCCAAAAAAAATTTTCAGATAATTTTATTTTATTTTTAAATTTTACTTCTATATCACATTTCATAACTATTTTTGTAATTACTTCTATAATTTGTTTAAAATCATATGGTTTAAGTATATATCCATCTATCCCTACACTAATAGTTTTTAAAAAATACTCTGCTTTATCATATGCGGAGAATATTACTATAGGAATATTTTTATTATTTTCTCTTATTTTCTCTATCATTGAAATACCATTCATTATAGGCATCTCTATATCTGTAAAAATAGCATGAAACGAATTTTTTTGAAATACTTCTAATGCTTCTTGTCCATTATTGGCTGACACTATATCAGAAAAAAAATTTTCTAACATCTTAAGAGTTTGCTGCTGAGCTTCTTCATTGTCTTCAACATATAAAACTTTCATATTTTTACTCATGGTAGTAATAAGCTTAAAACTATTTTCCACTGAAAACCTTAATATATATTTTGAATAATTATACCATATAACAAATATTGAGACTTTTTAGAGACAATCTTAAGATACAATCTTTAATGTCAACTTTGGAGTAAATATGAATGCTCATCAAACAAATGATAAATATTTTAAGATACTACTTGATAGCTCGATTGTGTCTAAATCTGACTTAGATGGAAACATTACTTGCGTCAATGACAACTTTGTCGATACTTTAGGATTTGCCAAAGAAGAGATAATAGGACGAAATCATAATATTCTTCGTCATCCAAGCACCCCTGACTCTGTTTTTAAAGAGCTATGGGATACAATCAAAAGTGGTCAAGTTTTTCGAGAAAGAGTTTTAAGTAGAAAAAAAGATGGTAGTGACTTTTGGGCTGAAACTACAATAATTCCTCTTGTAGATGATAACAGTGATACTATTATTGAATTTATAGCTATCAGAAAAGATATAACTGAATTTTTAGACATAAAAAGAAAGATGCAACAACAACAAATCCAAGAAGATAAGCAAAAGGTTATTTCTAAAGCAAAAGATGATTTTTTAGTTCTATTTACGCATGAATTAAAAACACCACTCAATACTATCATAAATTTTTCACAATATTTATACAAAAATGCTGGTAAAACTTCTTTAGAAAAAGAGTTAAAACTTCTCACTCAAATTATACATAATTCTAAAAAGATGCTCGTAGATGTAACACAGCTACTAGAACTAAACAAGTTAAAATCAAACAAACTTCATTATAATTTTTCTCTTTTCCCCCTAAATCAAGCTATAGATGAAGAGTTGTCCAAACATATATCTTTAGCCAATGAACATAAAGTAAATATTAGGAATTACATATTTGATAAAAACATATATATAAAAAGTGATTTTTATAGATTTTCACAAATCATAGCCAATATACTCTCAAATGCAATCAAATACTCAAACGGTAAAGTATCTTTACATGTAGAACAATTTAAAGACTATATAGAACTTGCAATTGAAGACAATGGAATAGGTGTTGTAGATAAAGAAAAAATATTTGAACTATTTGAGCAAAATAATGACAATATGCACACAAGAGAAAAAAAAGGCACAGGAATAGGACTAAGTTTTGTTAAGTTTCTATGTAAGGATTTAAAAATAGATTATAGGGTAGAAAATTCAGAAAATTTAGGTGGATTGAAATTTATACTGAAAGTAAAAACAATAGGAGCACGAAATGATTAATGTATTGTCAGTAGACGATAATGATAACAACAGGCTAACCTTAGAATTACTTCTAGAAGAGATTGAAGATGTAGAAATAGTAGAAGCAACTAATGGTCAAGAGGCAGTTGAAGCTTACAGAAAAAAGGCTTTTGATTTAGTTTTTATGGATATTATGATGCCAGTTATGGATGGTATAGAAGCTACCATTATTATCAAAAACATTTCAAAAGCACCTATGATTATTGCTTTGAGTGCCCTAGATGATAAAGAGTCACAACAAAAAATGCTTCTTGCTGGTGCGGAAGATTATCTTACTAAACCAATCGATGGTGAACTTTTTTTACAAAGAGTAAAAAACTATATAAGTATCATAAAAATGAGAAATAATAACCTTGAGAATGTAAAAGCCATAAACCCTTTTACCTCAGCAGTCTATGATAGAAAAATTGCTTTTTATATAAAAAGTGAAGACTCCATAATCCAACTATGGGATTTTTTCTTACAATCTGGACTCTTTCCTTGCAAAGATTCTAGTGATTATATTCGTATTATATATGGCATTAGTAAATGGCTTATAAAAAATAATATTCAATTCACTATCACTATGGAAGGAAATAGTGAAAATATATTTTTAATGCTAGATAAAATGGATAACATAAGCAAAACTGTTATACACAACATCATAACAAAGCATCTCCCTGATGCTATATTTTTACTAAAAGATGGGATTCTTACTTTAAAACTCATAAAAATTCAAGAAGAGGAGATTAAGTCTTTACAATTAGATGATGAAACTAAAAATATACTATCTAAAACGCATCATGACAATCCAACAGCACAAGAGTATGTAGAGCAAACTGCAATCTCTATCATGCCTAAAATTGATTCTCTTGAAAAAATAGAAAACTCCCTTGACACAACTATAATAGAGTGTGAAAACCACCCTTCAAAAGAAGCAATTCAAAAAATATGTGATGCACTAAATGAGTATAATAGTGTAATTGAGCTTTTAACAGAATTTGAACATTTAGTTTTTTCTATAAAAACTCTTATAGAATTTTTAAAATCTTTAGGCGATGAGCAATTTGCCCATGAGAATTTTAAAAACTTTATAACCCAACTTTTAAACTTACTTAACGACTTATCTTCTTGGAGAGAGATGATATTTATCAAACAAGAAGCGATTGATATACATTATCTTGATGCATCACTTTTAAGCTCATGTTTACAACTCGAAACTATTTTTGAGAATAAAGAAGTTGATGAAGCTGATAATTTAGAGTTTTTTTAAGGTTTTAAAAGTATAATATTTACAAAAATATAGAAATTATTACTTCGTAAACAAGGAATAGAAAATGAAAAAAGTGATTTTAGTAGATGACTCAAAAACAATCCTTGCTACAGCAGAAATGGCTGTAGAAGATTTAGTCCGTAATGGTACTATCCGTTTTACTACTTATTTAAATCCAGCAGAATTGTTTGAAGAGCTTGAAAGTGGAAATGAAGACTATGATATGCTTATTAGTGATATCAATATGCCTCAACTCAATGGACTTGATTTAGCAGCCAAACTAAAATCAAATGCTACTTTTAAAAACAAACCAATTTTAATTTTAACTACTGAAAGTTCAGCAGATATGAAAGCAAAAGGAAAATCTATAGGTGTTACGGGATGGCTAGTTAAACCATTTAGTAATGAAAAATTAACTAAAGCTATCTCTATGGTTTTGGGTTTATAACTATAATTTAGTACAAATAGGAGCATAAGATGAACATGACACTAGGCAAAAAGATAGGAAGTGGCTTTGGTATAGTTTTACTAATAACTATAGTCCTTGGACTTATGGCAATTTATAATATGAACATTGCAAAAACTAATGCTATGGCATTAAATGAAAAATATGTTCCAGAAGTAAAAATAGCTGGTGAAATTCAAAGTAACTTTGCAAATGTGAGAATTAATGCTGCAAAGTTTATATTTACAGAAGATACAACCTACTACAATGAAGCCAAAAAATATATAGAAGAAACAAATAAAAATATACAAAAGGCACAACAGTTAATTATAGATCAACCAACACTTGTAATTCTTAAAAAACTAATGTTTCCTCTTGAAAAGGCTATTGAAGATTACGAGAAAAAAAATAAAGAACTAAATGAAGTTTTTAAAATAAAACAAGAAATAAGAGTAAATTTAGATAAAAATGCTAACATATTTATGAGCCAAGCAGGAAAACTTTTAGATAATCAAAAAAGAAAATTTGACAATAATCTTAAAGACAATATTGCATTAAACAAATTAGAAACAAGACTTTCTAAAATTTATAGTATACAAAAAATAATCACACTAGGTACAGAGGCAAGAATAGCAAACTTTAAATCTGTAGCTCGCCGTGATACAAAAATCTTACAAGAGGGTCTTGCTGTCTTTAGTGAGCTAGATCAAATCTATATCGATTTGAAAAAAATAACAACAAAACAAATCGACATAGATTTTATAAACACTGTTGATAAAGTTGGAAATTCTTATAAACAAGATCTTATAGCTTTAAACAATGCTTCAGAACAAGCAGATAAAATATTAGTTGAATTAGTTCAAGTAGGAAACACTGCTTTAAAAGCTGTTGAAGATGTATATACAGCTGGTTTAGAAGGGACAACTAAACTTGCACAGGAATCTGATGAAGCAATGGAATCATCAAATAATATAATGTTAATAGGGCTTATAGTAGCATTTACCCTTGGTGTACTTCTTGCATTTTTTATCACAAAAAATATAACAACTACTATCATAAACACGGTAAAATCTATTATAGAAGCGAATAACCAAGTAGTAAATGCATCAAATGAGATAGCAGAATCTGCAACATCTTTGGCAGAAGGAGCAAGCAATCAAGCAAGTAGTGTAGAAGAAGTGAGCGCAACCATAGAAGAATCAACTTCTATCAATACACAAAATGCAGGGAACTCAAGAGAAGCAGATATACTTGCAAAAGAGACTAAGAGTGCTGCTGAGAGTGGATATGCTAAGGGTACAGAGCTTATGGAAGCGATGCAAGATATCAATCACTCAAGTGAAAAAATTTCAAAAATCATAAAAACAATTGATGAAATAGCCTCTCAAACAAAACTCCTAGCACTAAACGCTGCTGTTGAAGCTGCAAGAGCAGGAGAGCATGGATTAGGATTTGCTGTAGTTGCAGATGAAGTAAAAGCACTAGCACAAAGATCAACTGACGCAGCAAAAGAGACAGCAGATATCATTGAAGAATCCATAAATCAAGCAAAAAGAGGTTCAGAAATTTCTGAACAAACAAGTGTTGCATTTAATGATATTTTAGAAAAAATCAAAAAGACTTCAAACTTAATTGGTGAGATTTCAATCTCTTCAAAAGAGCAAAGTGAAGGAATGGGACAAATAGCAAGTGCGATGGGTGAAATAGACCAAATAACACAGCAAAATGCGGCGACAAGTGAAGAAGCAGCAGCAGCGAGTGAAGAGTTAAATGCACAAGCTGTATCTATGAAAGAGACTGTTGGTATTATTGCCACTATGGTAGGTTATATTGATGAGAGTAGCCAAAGTCAATCAAAACCTACAAAAAGAATAACGAAAAAAGAACCTAAGAAAAAGATTTCATATAAAACTCAAAAAAGGCAAGAAGAAGATCCTAATGATGTTTTTCCATTGGATGAAGATGATCTAAAGGAGTTTTAAGATGGATGAAAAAAAATCAGAAATAAATCAGGATACTAGCAGGTTTTTGACATTTTTCATAGATGACGAATGCTATGGACTTAATATAGCACATGTAAAAGAGATTATAGCCTCTATGAATATAACAAATGTTCCTAAAACACCCGATTATATAAAGGGTGTTATTAACCTTCGAGGAACTGTCATACCTATAGTTGATGTGCGATTGAAATTTGGTATGGCAGAGAGAGAATATGACATCAATACTGCAATTGTTATAAATGAAATAGATAATGTTTCTATTGGATTTGTAGTTGACAGAGTTGAAGATGTTCTTTCTATAAAACACTCTGCACTAACAGAAGCACCAAAATTTGGGTCAAGTGTTGATACCTCTTTTATAGAAAATGTCGCTCAAATTGATAAAAATGTTGTTATGATTTTAAATCTTAAAAAGATTTTTGAACAAGATGAGTTAGTTGATATATCACAAATAGATGCATAACTAATAAAATAGGTCTACCAAAGAGTGAAAAGGAGTTATTATGACAATTGATGGTGATGTCTTAGAGATTGAACTTGATATGGAACTTGATGATGTATGCGAACTTAAAGAGTTTATTTCTACAAGGCTCAAATACATTGATGAGATTAGTTTTGTAGGAGGATCCGAAGAATTTTCTACATCAGCTCTCTTTTCCTTACTCTTTGCAATAAAAAAAACCAAACCATCTATAAAAATTCCTCTTATTGATGATGGCACAACTACTTTTAAAAACTTTGGAAAAGTAAAATGGATATAAATAAATTAAAAGACATCTTCATAGAAGAAGCAACTGAAATTATAGAGAAACTTGATATTGATATTATCAACTTTGAAGAAGATCCCAAAGACAAAGAGTTACTAAATGAACTTTTTCGAGGTGTTCATACTTTAAAAGGAAGTGCTAATTCTTTTGGATTTTCACGACTTGGTGAATTTGTACACCATTTTGAAGATGCACTTGATTACTATAGAAGTAGCGACGATAAAATAACATCAAAAGTCATAGATGTTTTTCTTGAAGCAGTTGATGTTATCAAAGAGGTGCTTGAAGTTGAGATCGAAGATAAAGAAAAACTCCCTATTAACTATAGTGTTTGTTTAGAAGCAATAAAAGAACTTCTTTCACATAAACAAGAAAGTGAACTAACTGCTGCACCAGAAATTGAAATTGACCTAGCACAAGAATTTGAAAATATTGATGATACTAGTGTTGACTTGGAAGCTTTAAAAGCAGAACTTATAGAAAATGAATTTTTATACAAAATTTTTCTAAAGCTAGATGATGACATATATCATAGAGGATTTGACCACTCAAAATTGTTTAAATTGCTTTCTAATGAAGGATATATATTAGAATCTTATTGGGATATGTCTGCAGTGCCTACTGTAGACGAAATTGATCCTGAACTTTCTTATATAAAAAGTGTGGAAATCTATTTTGTATCAAAAGAAGAGCAAGCTCATGTAGAAGAAATTTTTGAGTACCTTGATGAAGAGGAGTATACAATAGACAAAATTTACACCTCTAAAAAAGAAGCACCCAAAACAATAGAAAAAGAAGAAATACACTTTGGTAGAAGAAAAGAGGATTCTGAAGACACTGTTGTTAAAAAAGGAAAAAGAAAAACTGATGCTCATTCGTATGTTAAAATTGATACCAATAAGCTAGATGAACTTTTTGATTCTATTGGTGAACTTGTAATCGCACAGAATTTTTTAGCAGACAACAGAGACATCCAAACGATTAAAAACGAAAATGTCACTAAAACTATAAATATCCTTTCAAAGACTACAAGGCTCATTCAAAATAGAGTTATGTCTTTAAGAATGGTTCCTATAAATGATACTTTTGAAAAAATGAAAAGAGTTGTAAGAGACGCTTCTAAAAAAGTAAATAAAGAGATAAGCTTAGTGGTTGAAGGAGCAGAAACTGAAATAGATAAAACTATGATAGATTCTCTTTCAGATCCTTTAATTCACATCATAAGAAACTCTATAGACCATGGAATTGAAGATAATGCAACCGATAGAGAAGCTTTAAGAAAAAGTCCTATAGGAGTAGTTACTCTAAGAGCTTACCACAGAGGTGGAAAAATAGCTATAGAAATTAGTGATGATGGTAGAGGTATAAATAAAGAAAAAGTGCTTCAAAAAGCAACTGAAAGAGGACTAATAACAGAAGGTGAAGAGTTAAGTGACTCTCAGGCTTTTGGACTTATCATGCAAGCTGGGTTTTCTACAGCAGATGTCATTAGTGATATCTCAGGAAGAGGCGTAGGACTTGATGTTGTAAGAACATCCATAGAAAAACTCAAAGGTAAAGTTGAAATTAGTTCGCAAAAAGACAAAGGTTCCACTTTTACAATACTCCTTCCTCTAACACTGGCTATTATAGATGGCATGTTAGTAAAAAGTGAAAATGATACTTTTATTATTCCAACCCTTAGTGTGCTAGAATCCTTTATCCCACAAAAAGAGATCATTCACTCTTTTAAAGACGAGGGTGAATTTGTCGACCTTAGAGGAGAGATGATCCCGATAGTAAGACTCAATGAACTACTAGAAAGTGGTCAAAACCGACCTAACATTTGGGAGTCTACTTTAGTATGTATTGAAAATGAAAGTGGGAAATTTGCTATATTGATAGATGATTTAATTGGGCGACAGCAAGTTGTTATTAAACCACTTGGCCAAGCTCTCTCAAACATAAAAGAGTTTTCTGGAAGTGCAGTTATGGGAAATGGCGAAATAGCGCTCATTTTAAATGTCGAAGAGTTATGGGGAAAATAAGTGGAAATCACTCAAAGAGAATTTAAGCTATTTCAAAAACTTATATATGATGAGTTTGGCATATCTCTTAGTGACCAAAAGATAACCCTTGTACAATCTAGACTTAGAAAATGGGTCAAACAACTCAATCTCAAAACTTATAAAGATTTATATGAATATTTTCTAAATGATACAACAGAATTATTTTTGTTAGCTGACGCTATTACAACAAATGTAACATCATTTTTTAGAGAAGCTGCTCAATGGGAATATCTAAAAAAACACTTATCTACATATAAAGAAAAAAAGTTGCGCATTTGGTCAAGTGCATGTTCTAGTGGGCAAGAACCTTACACTATAGCTATCTTTTTAAAAGAAAATTTAAAAGATTTTAAATCTTGGGATATCAAAATACTAGCTACAGATCTTTCAAAAGACATACTTAAAAGAGCAATAAAAGGAGAGTATCGACCAGATGATGTTAAAGGATTAACAAAAAGTCATTTGCAAAAATACTTTACAAAAATAGGTCAAAACTATGTAGTTAAAAAAGAATTAAAAGATATGATTGTATTTAAATCTTTTAATTTAGTAACAGGTAACTACGAGATTTTTAAAAATAAATTCGATATGATATTTTGCCGAAATGTAATGATATATTTTGACAAAAAAACGCAGTATGATGTAATTGACAATCTCAAGAACTTATTAGATAATGATTCGTTATTGTTACTTGGTCATTCAGAATCTATAACAACACAAGTGCAGTCTTTAAAGATTGTAACTTCTTCAATATATACAAAAAAGGCTTAAAATGGATATTTCAAAAGCAGAAGATACTGAACTTTTAAAAGAGATAGGCAGAAGATTTGATGAAAAGGCTTCATCAATAAATGAAATGGAATTTTTAACAAAAAAATTACTTGATTTAAATGAAAAAAGCAAAAATGCACAAGAAGTAAAAAGTCAATTTTTATCACTTGTTAAAAATGAATTTAACAATCCAATGTCCTCGCTTTTAAATATATCTAGTATGCTCTCACAAACAAAAAACATTGATAAAATAAATACACTAGGGGACCTTTTAAAAAGAGAACTTCTCACTATAGATTTTAGTTTGAAAAATATATTTGCTGCCTCTGAAATTGAAGCAGGAGAAATTGGAAACGAATATAGTAAAATATCAATGAAAGAGATTTTTAATGAAGTAAGCTCATACTTTGAAAATCTAATTCAAGACAAAAATCTCACTTTGAGTTTTGTATATAATTGTGAAAAAGAACTTATTAGCGACTCTCAAAAAATATATCTGTTACTTTTAAATTTAGTTTCAAATGCTTGTGAATATTCATACAATAACAAAGAAGTTAAAGTTATCGTTGAGTGTAGAGAGAAAAGTTTTCAACTTATAGTTGAAGATTATGGAGAAGGAATCAAAGAAGAACATTGTAAAGACATCTTTAACAGATTTGTCCATTATGAAACAGGGAATACACGAGAAACTGCTGGACTTGGGCTTGGACTAAGTGTGGCTAAAGGTATGTGTGAAGCACTTGATGGAGATATAGACAATATAGAATGTGAAGAAGGAATTACTAGATTTATAGCAAACATACCATATGTTGATGAAAAAAATCTTGACCTTTCTACTGCATTTGGCTCAAATGAATTTATGTTTGATAATGATTCTGATGAGATGGTAGAGTTCTAATGTACATCAAAAAATTTATACATGTAGGTGAAATTTTTGTAGGCGCTAAGCCTACAGAAATAACAACCGTGCTAGGCTCATGCATAGCAGTCTGCCTATATGATAAAGTAGAGCAAGTTGGAGGGATGAATCACTATCTTGTCCCTCTTTGGAATGACAATGGTCTTCAAAGTCCGAAATATGGAAATATTTCTATTCCAAAGCTCATAGAAAATATGTTGAATATAGGGTGCGAACAATACAATTTAGAAGCAAAAATTTTTGGTGGTGGTAATGTTATAAATGTAAGCCAAGAAGATATGATGATAGGAAGAAAAAACATACTTATTGCCAAAGAAATTTTAAGAGACTATAATATAAAATTAACAGCACAAGATGTAGGTGGTAACAGGGGAAGAAAGATACTTATGAGAAGTGACACAGGAAAAGTACTTTTAAAATATACTGGTACTAATTAATGGGTATAAAAGTATTGGTCGTTGATGATAGTGCAACAGCTCGTAAAATACTTAGTGATATTTTAAGTAAATATAGTTTTATAGAAAGTATCGAAACTGCCCCTGATGCATATGTTGCAAGAGA
>Ga0193951_1000217_pt1 | contig 27159 bp, 19 predicted proteins | sample BB_2_MG_FD_140370 | JGI IMG/M metagenome (GOLD analysis project Ga0193951, IMG submission 140370) | Microbial mat bacterial communities from the Broadkill River, Lewes, Delaware, United States - BB_2_MG | ecosystem: Environmental > Aquatic > Freshwater > River > Microbial mats | place: USA...
AACTGGATTGAATGATGATGAAAATGTAATAGTAAGTGATACCGGAAGTGTAGCAGCGACAGCTATAACAAACCTAGCAGCTGAAACAGGTGGAAATATTACTTTGGATGGGAATGGAAGTCTTGAAATTAATGTTAGTTTAAATGAAACTTTAAATCTAAGTGGTGTTACAAATAATTTAACAGAAAATTTAACTATAACTGACTCTATTGGTGATGAAACTATATATGGAACATCACAAAATGATATAATCAATTTGAGCTCCGGAAATGATACAGTTTATGCTGGAAGTGGAAGTGATACAATATATAGCACTGAAGAAATTACAGCTCTTGATACTATCGATGGAGGAGGGGATAGTGACACTTTAGATTTTACAAATGTCAGTACAATAAGTAGTAGTGCATTTACAAATGTTATTGGGATTGAAACTGTTTCTTTTAGTGATGACAATGCAAGTGGTGATGATATTACTATTGATGATAACTCTTTAGCTTCTACAAGTATTGAATTAGGTGAAGGTGATGATACTTTTACTGTTGATTTTAGTAATATTGATTCTTTAAGTGGTTCTGCAATTTATGGTGGAGAGGGTAGTGATACACTAAGTATTAGTGGAGTGAATGGAACAGGTAATTCTCTGACTGGAAACTTTGAAGATTTTGAAATATTAAATTTATCTGGTTCAGGTGATATAACAATAAATTCTAGTGATAGTTTAAGTTTAAATTATGAAGGTAATAATACTTTTTATTATAGTACGGATGGTGGTACTGAATGGATTTCTAATCCTTTGACTGTTACAGCAGGAAATGATTATATCCTTTCAACAGATCAGGCATTTGGTGCTGATGATTTAATTTTACATGTAGTCTAAAAAAATTACTTTAAATAAAATAAACATCGATATTGTTTATAAAATACTCGTAATTTGTTTATAGTATTTTTAACAAACTATTGATAGAGATTAAGATTTTCTTAAACTTTAACTTGATTATGATAATATAAAATATATTTTAGGAGCAACAAACGCACATGCAAAATGATATACTAGCGCAGATAGATTCTTTGCCACCTCTACCTCAAACAGTAATATATATAGATGAATATAAAAGAAAAGAAGACAAAAGTCCAGTAGAACTTGCGCAGATAGTTGGTAAAGATCCTTTGATTCTTTCTACATTATTAAAGGTTTCAAACTCTGCTATGTTTGGTTTTAAAAAGAAGATTGAAACTTCACAGATGGCAGTGAGTTTACTTGGAGTAAACTTTACTATTTCTCTTGCTCTAGGAAGTGCTATCAAAAATCTTGTAGAAACTTCTCTTGAGCCTTATGGTGCTAATTCGGATAGATTTTTGGAAACTGCAAGTCATGCTGTTGTATTAGCAACAAGATGGTCATCAAGAATAGATACTGAGCTTAAAGAACGACTTTTACTTCCTGCTTTTTTACTTGAAACTGGAAAATTTATAATTGCTAGAATTTTGAAAGAAAAAAATCTCACAGAACAATTTTATGCAGAAGTTAAAGATAGCCTTGATATCGCCTCTGTTGAAAAAAAATGTATTGGGCAATCGACTTCTTTTATTACAGCTGCAATTTTTGAAAAATGGGGATTGTCTGAGACATTGATTGAAGATATTAAGTATGTAGATGAGCCTTTACATGTAGACAATCAAAGTACTTTAGTATCTCATATAATTCATGCTGTAAATCTTGTATGTAATATAGTGGAACCTTTTAAAGAAGAAGCTATTGAAAAAGCGATAGCATATACAAGAGAATATAATTTAAAACCAGATGAATTTGAAAGTGTTGTAAGAAGTATGCAAGAAAAGTTATAATTAAATTTTAAAGATTGTTATTTCTTTTAAATAAAATGGCATCTTCATACTGCAGGTCTACAGCTTTTGTTAGCCACTCTTTAGCTTTGATGATGTCTTTGTTTACACCATGACCATAAAAGTAAAAGGTACCAAGTTTAAACATAGCTTTTGGTTGATTTTGTGCAGCGGCATAAGTATAGTATTTAAAGGCTAGTTTTAAATCTTTAGTAGCTACTTCACCTTGAGCGTAAAAATCTCCTAGTTTTAGTTGAGCAAAATGACTTCCATTGTTTGCGGAGCGTTCCAACCAAAATAGTATTTTTTCTTTGTTGTAAGAAACATATTCTGAAGAGTAGTACATCATAGCAAGATTGTACTGAGCAAGAGAGTCTTCTTGCCATGAAGCTTCTTGAAACCAATAAAAAGCTTTTTGAAAATCTGTTTTAGTTCCAGTTCCATTGTAGTATAGTTTAGCTAGGTTGTTTTGTGCTATTTTGTTGCCACCTTGAGCAGCTTTGTTTAACCAAAAAAAAGCTTGTTTCATGTTTTGTGTTGTAGGGTTTTTTTCATAAAATAGACCCAAATTTAATTGCGCTGTTACAAAGTTAGCATTTGCCGCTTTTGTATAGTATTGTAAAGCTTGAGTTTCATTTTTTGCTACACCAATGCCATTGGCATACATATAGCCTAGATTATTAATTGCTTCCATGTTTCCTTTAGCAGCAGCACTTTTATACCAGTAGATTGCTTTTTGGTAGTCTTTGTTTACAAGTAAACCATGAAAGTATGAAAACCCTAGATTGTACATAGCACTTTCATCGCCTTTTTTTGCTTGGTCTAGGTATTTTTGTATTTGTGTGTTATTTGAAGATGCATAAAGACTTGCTAAAGAATAACAAACAAAAAATATATATTTGAAAATACTTTTTTTCATTTTAAAGTTGCTCTTTACTTATGGTACAAAGCGGATGAGTTGACAGAAATACAGTTTGAAAACTCTTGCAATCAATCCAATCTTGAGTCAGCTTTATAGCATACTCAATTCTATTCCAAAATAGTGTATAAACATAGTCATTTGATTTAACAGGAGTTATTTTTTCACCTGTTTGATTAAAAATTTCTAATTTAAAGTTAGTAGTGTTGCTATCTTGGTCTACGATAGTTGTTAAAACAAGATTGTCTATAGATATCTCTATATTTATAAACCCACTTGTATATCTTTTAGATATATGCAGTTTATCCCAAGAAGTGTCTATGATGTAGTTTTTTGAGCTTTTTTTGTATATCTTCTTAGCTACATTGTATACTTCTTGTTCATCTATGTTTATATAGCTTTTTGATGAATAGTTTATACTGTTTTCACTTGCAAAAACAATGATAGGTAAAAGTAAAATTTTTATAATAAACCATATTTTTATTTTGTACATCACAATCCTTATTTACTTGTTCCATATAATCCTAGCATTTCAAATGCCGTTAAATCTTGCTCTTTTTTTACAGAATCACTTAACACTTTTATGTTATGATCATCTGCAAACATGACGATTTGTTTTACTACATGCTGCTTTGTACTATCTTTTTTAAAGTCTTGACATAGAGTTCTCTCAAGTCTGACATAAGAAGGTTGTAATTTTTCTAGTTTTTTTAAAGGTAAGTCTAATGGATCATATCTTTTAATCATAAAGTCATGTTTTACCTCTTCTAAAAGCTCTGAAAATTTAAGAAAAACTTCATAATTACTTGCAACACTATAACTAGGTGAGACAAAAACAAGTTGTTTTGAATATGCATTGGTTTTCAAAATATCACTAAGCCATAAAAGAAATAGTTGATCAGAAAGAGATATGACGGAAAGCATTACACAAATCTTATGAGTAATTTCTCCAAGCTCAATCTGTTCTAAGATTTTTTCCACTAGCGCTTTATCAAAATCACTTATATAACCTAATTTTTCTGCTACAGATATAAACTTTCCACTAGGAATACTCTCGTAAGTAAAACTATCGATAATCAATGGAGCAACTTCTTGCATCAGTAAAGTCTGTTTTGCATCTAAGGAGTAGGTGTCGTGTAAGTATTGTATAACAAAGTCATTTCTTGCTATGATGTCTTTTACTGTATTTTCAAGCTTTTGATTTACTTCAAGCTGATTTTTTGTATCAGCTATATAGTATTTAGTTGTTTTCTCTTTAAATGCAATTTGGAAAGCATCTTGAGCACTTTGTTGGATAGACTCGATAGTTCCATATTGATCAAATGGAATAGCACCATAATAAACTGCATTATCGAAAAAGTAGTATTTATCAGAAAGCATTTTTGTTAAACTCATAATTTCTTGAAGAGTATCTTCAATCTTAACGGAATCTTCTTCTTGCATTATCATAGCAAACTCACCACTAAAAAATCTATAAATCGTATTGTTGGTTTTAGTATTTGAATGAAAATATTTTTTAATAGTATGAGAAAAATCCTCTATAAGTGAGTCAACTATCTCAGATCCATGATTTTGTGAATGGATACCTATTTTGTCAATTCTTAGTTGTATTATGTACCCTTTTTTGTTAGAAATAAACATATATTTTAAGTCATTTTCAAAAGACTTTTTATTTGGTAGTCCTGTGAGCTCGTCAGTTCTCTCTTTTTGGTGAATAATATCTTTTTTGATGGCTAATTCATTTGCACTATTTACATATTTTTTTGTTAATTCTATGATATTTGTATGCAATTGGTTTAAATCAGTAAAAGATATCTTAGGAATAGATGAATCTTTAATGACTTTGCCTTCAAGTATATTTTTTAAATATATATTTAAAGCATTTATGGCACCTATGAATTTTGGACGAATAAAATAAGAGTTGATTAAAAAAACAAGTATAAGTAAACTAATCATAACGATAAATATACTAAAGAAAAAAGTATAGATATCATTTAAAATATTTTCTTTGTTTATGTTAATGTCATAATCAAATGCCAGTGTAAATTCATCTTCGTTTATAATTGTGTTTTTTAAATTTTTAATAGTATTTTTTTCTATCTTTATTTCTTTTTCAATTTCATATGAAAAAAGAAAATCTTTGATTATATTGTCTTTGATAGCTTGAAATCTTACTACTATTTGTTTTAGTGATTGATCTTCTGTATTGAGAGTTATTTCATATTTCCCTTCAGATAAAGATTGTATACTTCCATCTTTTACATCAATACTCACTTCAAGTATTTTCCATGAACTATCTAGTGAAAAAATGCTGTCTAAAAATAGTTTATCATTTAAAATGTGTTTTTTGATTATAATTTTTACATCTTTTAAGTTTGTTCTTTTTTGGATATTTTGTGATATTTTCTCAAATAAAAATAGATTTTTAGATTTAACACTCTCTTTGGCAGATACTAAAAGTTCATTTTTTGTGAGTTCATAGTTTTGGTTTATTTTTGTTATAGCTTCTGTTGTTAGTTTATTGTAGTATTCATAACTAATTCCTAAGATAATTATACTAAGAACTGATGCTAAAAAAATGAACTTTTTCATTTTTCATTAAACCTTTGATACAACTCTTGTTTTAGTTGAATCTTTTCTATAATTGGCATATATGATGTTTTTAAAGAGTCTAGTGAGTCTAAGACTTCTTTTGCCTTTTCGTATGTTTCAAAGACACCATACATATGTTTATACCACTTTTTTTCTTTCCCAAATACAAATACAAAACTTTTATTTTCTATTTTCTCTTTTTGTATAAATTCACCAGCTGTTTTAAGAGATGGAAATGTTGTTATATTGATAGTAAAGTACTCTTGTGGCGCATTAAGAAATTTTTCTTTGAACATAGTATTTGTTTCAAAAGGTTTTATCTTTTCTACAAGTATCTTTTCTTTTATGATAGGTTTTGGTATGTCATCAGCATTGACAAAGAGTAATTTTGAAAATTCTCTAAAATTATTTTGGACTTTACTAATTTTTTCTATTGTTGCATTATTTGAGTCTATTTGAGATAATTTTTCATTTATACTTATATTTGCATCTTCTACAGTGGAAAATATACCATAAACTATATTAGTTTTTATTTTTTTATTTTCAAAGTTTTCATAGATAAATGAACTATTAGAGATATTTAAATCTAAAATCTTTTTTAATCCATCCATTGGTCTATCAAAATCTTTTATAAGTATTGTGTAGTCTTGAGGATTTTGAATCAAGAATTTTTCATGAAATGAGAGAAGTTTCGTTAAATCTGATTCTATATTTGTTTTTTCAGTGATTTGCTGCACCAATTTACTAGCATTTATATCTTCTATTTTAATAGGTGAGTTTTTAAGTATGTTAGATTCTTTTTGTTCTTCTGGTTTATATTGAGCCCTGTACTTAGCTTTTGCTAAGTCTAGATAGTTTTCTTTACTAATATCAATTTGGAAATGTGATAAAAGATTTCCTGAGAGTTTCAAAATTTCGAAATAATCCTTCATACTATCTTGCTGACTTTGTATAAAATCTAGTTCAGCTGTATTTAGTTGTCTTTGTCCTTGCAGTAATACATTTAGGTCTTGTTCCCCATTTCTAAAACTTTCCCAGTATGAACCTACCATACTTTTTGAAGCATTTACTTCATCCTCTACATTGTCTAAATTTTCTTGTATAGAAGTAAGTGATATATGAAGTTTTTCTAATTCCCATGAGATTTTTCTGATTTCTGCTTCTTTTTCATACACTATCTCTTGAATTGCTGAAAATGCTTTTAGATAGTTATTCTTATCTTTATTGCCATTAAAGAGGTTATAATTTACTAATAGTTTGGCTATATAAGAGTCCTCAACATTTTCAAAATTTTCTTGGTCTGTAACTTTGTTAGCTGAAAGGAGTAAATCTATTTGTGGTCTAAAAGGAGCTTGTAGTTTTTTAAGGTTAAACTTTTTACTTAAGATATTATAATTAAAACTTTTGATAGCTGAATTTTTTTCTGGAACTTTTTCTAAAATTTCTTCTAAAGGAGTTATTTCTACATGTACAATTTTTTCATATGGATAAGTTTCTTCAAAAAGCTCTCCTGTAAGAAATTTAAAGTATTCTATGGCATTGTTGAATTTTGAATTTGTTCTAGAAAGTTTTGATTTTGCATTTGCTATACTAGCTTCTATATTTCTAAGTTCGCCTAATGATAAAGCACCAGCATCAAATTTTATTTTAACAATGTCAAATATAGTTTTTAACTCTTCCATATTTTTTTTATTAGCTTGCATCGCATCTCGTGTAAATACTACATCTATATATGATGTTATGGCTTTAAATATCTCTTCTTCGAGAAGTCTTTCATAATCTGTTTTAGCAATTAGGTATTGAGCTTTAAGTCTTTCTATTTCATTTTGTGTTTGCCCACCAGCATAGATGTTTTGAGAAAGTGTAAGAGAGTATTGTTCATCATTATAGTATTTTGATGGGTCTAATGTTTGATATATATTTTGATCTCCCGGTGTCTTCTTAGTCCTAACAATGCTATAAGTAGCATCAATAGATGGATAGTAGTTACCATATGCTATATCTATATTATGTTTAGATTGAATCATTTTTTCTCTACTAGCTTTTATTTTATTACTTAAAGAGAGTGTTTGTAATACAGCATCAATGATATTTATTTTATTGTCTATGTTTGAATTGATTTTATTAGTTAGATTAGAATCTAATAAGTAATTATCTTTTTGAGATGATTTTTTAATATTTTGTTGTTGAAGTACATTTATTATCTTTTGGTTTGATTCATCTTTATTGATGGTTTTGCTTGGTCGGTCTATTTGAGTAGTATTTGCCTCATTTATAGTATTCAATTCATCTGTAGTATTTAAATCTTGAAATACTGTTGCATTAGTATCTGTAATAGCTATATTTAACTCTTTTATAGAGCTATTGTTGTCTAAAATACTCTTTTTTATGTCTTTATTTTGTTCATCAAAAAGGATAATTCCTGAAGTTTTAAATATATTTTTATTTGATCTAAAGGCTGTTGGAAAATATTGCTTGATATTCGAAAGAACGGTCTCATAATCTTTTTGATCTATGTTTACTATATAATGTTCGTAATATTTATGTTTTAAAGTAAGTACATCATAGTCATATATTAATTTTCCAACTACATTTTTTGCTTTTTTCATAGATGTTGTTGTTGCAATTTTTATTTTCCTTAAGTCTGTGTCTATACTAGAAACTGTTATCTCTTTTGAAGAGGCAATTGTAGAAAATAAAATAGTAATAAAGAAAAATCTAAAAATCATTAATAGTTTTCCTTTTTATTTCAATGTATATATTATTTTTTTTGATTAATAATGATAATACCATAACCAGCCTTATGATTAATTTTTTGAGCACCAGGGATTTTTTCTTTTAGCCTTATAAGCACATCATCCCTATTATAATCTTTCTGTCTTATTACATTACGAATATTTAGTGCTCTAGAAAGTGCAATTTGTTTTGATACAGAAGCACTAATTTGATTTTTTGGTTCGCTAATAAAAATTGTAACAAAATGATTTTTATATTTATTTTTAGATTTTACTATAAAATTATCTATATCTTTAATTGATTGTGGATCTAAAATTACCTCATTATTAAGATATTTAATAACCATCCAGTCTTCATAAAGAAGGTTTTTTTGTCTTGTTAAATTACTATCTGTGATAGTTAAATCCAATCCACCTAGTGGCTTAGCATCTTTTGTTGTATTGTAGTCTTTTTTTATAAGTTCATCTATAGTAGATATACTTTTATCTATTTTTTCTTTTTGGTCTTTTGGAACTTCAATAGGTTTATTTATAAGCTTTTGAACAGCAGCAGAACCTATATAAGCAACTTTATATTTAAATTGAGCATAGTATGTTATATTTACAATTAAAACTAGCATAAAAATGAGGACAACCATAATAACAGAGGCAAATAGGTCAACAAAGCCAGGCCAAGGATTAAAAGGTTCTAAATGTTTTTTAGCCAAATACTAAACCTTTTTCTTTGAGTTAGATTCATTTAATAGGGCTTGCAAAAGTTTATTGTTTTCATCTTGTAGCTCTAAAATAGATTTTAAATTTCTATTTGAATTGATTGTTGCAGTTGATAAATCTTGCAAAGAATCAACTAATGATGTAGAACTTTGGTATTGATTGATATTTAAATCTCTAATTCCATTTGTAATATTTTCTAAAGCAGATATCATGTTTTGTGCTGTTTTAGATTCATTATCGATACTTTGAGCAAGTAGTTTTTGAACTGCCTCATTTGTTTTGTTAGCTTTGTCCATTTCTTCAGTAAAGTTACTCATTTGTTCAGTAAATGTATCCATCATTTGAGACATTGAACCAGTTCCACTGATTGTGCCATCTTCTGCACTTACTGTAGATTCAATGATAAGAGAGTTTATCCAGTCTTGGACATCTTCAATAAAAACTGCTTGATTTTTTTCTAAAACATAACCTTTTAGACTCAATATAATAGCAGAAGCTACACCAAATAATGAAGAACCAAAACCAATAGACATCCCAACAATAGGATTGTTTAGTCGTTTCATAACTTCACCAATATTAACATCACCTTTTAATGACAGGACAATTGCCCCCATCTCATTAAGTGCTGAGAGTAAACCAGTAAAAGTTCCTAAAAGTCCTATCATTAGAGATAAACTAACAAAGAAACTAATATAGCTTTTTTGATTGATAAATTTATCTTCAAGCCAATTTTTAACATCACTAGCTTCCGTATGTGTAAAATATACATTTTTATGAGCAGCTCTCTTTTTGAACATATTGGCAACATTTTCTGGAAATATTTTTTCGATACCAGTTAAGTAAAATCTTAAACTCGAACCTTTTTTATATCTTATAACTGAGAAAGTACCAGTAAGCATAATTAATTCTAATGAAGCTTTTAAAATAATGAGTATACCAATTGCAAGAACTGTCATCACTGCTATATTAAATGTTAAAGTTGACATAAAAAACCCATATAGAGTTTCAAAGTTATAATAAACTATAAAGAAAATAAAAAGCCAAAGTATTGAATAAACTTTAAGTATTTTAAGTCGTCTCATTGTTTTCCTTTAAAACAAGAATAGTAACAAAGAGACAATAAGCCCAAGTGCTATCATTATTACTTGATTAGTCATTTTCTGAGCCATATCTATAAAGCTACCTTCTTGATTTGACTTTTGACCCATAATAATCAATCCAATATCTACACCATTAACATCTCTAACTACAATACCATTAAGATAAAATTCTTTTGTTAAAACATAATCACCAGCAGCAATTTTTTGTAAAGTTACATTATCTAAGTTCGTAAGGTATTGAATAGATGCAGAGTCATATAAACTACCATTAAGAAAATAGTTTTTCCCAATGCTTAATGACATTTGGTCTCTGTTTTGAATTGATAATAGTGGAAGCATTTTTGAGTCAAGTAAAAAAGCATATTCTTGATTGAGTGAACTAAATGTCTCTTTAAGAGAGTAAATATTTTGTTTAACTTCAATGACACCTATTACTTTATCTTCTTCTACGATAGGGTATAAATATAGATAAAATATCCCATCATACATTACTTTGATTCCGAAAATATTGTTTTTTGTTTGAATTGATGCATTAATACTATTATCTCTTAGTTCATTTGCATTTGCTGCTGAGTGTAATTTGAGTAGTAAAGTGTTATTTTCAGATTCTTTCATTTGAGCATTAAAGGTATTTTCAATGATTTGTAAAGTGTCTTTGTCATCTATTTTTAAAGACTCAACTATTTTTTCATTTTCTGAAAAGGCTATTGCCATATGTTTTAATTTTCGTTCTACCAGTTTTTCTAGGCTTTTAAGGTGAAGTTCATAATCACTTGTTTGTTTAACATAAACACTTTGTGAAATCCTATTGGTGGTAGAAATAAGTAAAAATGTTGATAAAATTATCCCTCCCGTTGCCAAAACTAAGATAGTTGTAAACCATAAACGCTTATTGCTTTTAAGATTTCTAATAAATTGTTGTAACATTTTTATAAAACCAAACATATTTTTGTTTCCTTAGATTTCAATTAATAGTCTATGATTATATTATAAAATGACTTAATGTTCGTTCAATGCATTATATTTTATATTTTTGATAGGCTTTAAAATATAGTGTAATACAGTTCTTTTCCCTGTAAGTATATTAACATTTGCTGTCATTCCTATAAGAATTGGTGATTCTTCATCAAATTTATAATCATTTGCCCTAACTTTTATTGTATAAAAATTATTTCCTTGTTCATCAGTTGTACTATCAGGTGAAATACTTATAAGTTTTCCTTCTAGTAGTCCATATTTGGAGAAATCATATGCTGTAATTTCAATAGAGACATGTTGATTAGAATGAATATATGCTCTATCTGATGCATTTATTTTTGCTTCTATCATAAGGTCTTCTTCTACAGGGGAAATTTCGGCAATAACATCGCCAGATTTCACTATACCACCAATAGTATTGTAGTAAATTTTATTAATTATGCCATTTGTAGGACTTACTACATTCATTCTTTTATCTCTGTCTATTCCTGTTTGCATGCTTTCTTCAAATTTTTTAATTTCTACTTGAACTTTATTACTTTCTTCTAGGAGCTCTACTTTAAATTCATAGTTTTTTGCCTGATTTTTCTTTTCCCATTCTTCTATCTCTTTTTTAATAACAGGAATTCTAAATCTAGTCTCTTCTAGTTGCGTATAAATTTTTTGTTTAGAAGATAAATGCTGAAGAAATTTTTCTCTTGAAATAACTTTTTTCTTAGCCATTTTTGATTGGATATTTATATTTTCTTGTGCTAGGTTAAATTCTAATGTAAGATTTTCAAGTCTAACTTCTAGTTCTTTAAGTTCAGCAATTTTTTGTTCTAATTGGTTGTCTAGTACTGAAAGTTCTGATTGATACTTTTGCTTTTGTCCATTAAATACTTCTATTTCATTTTGAATAATTTCAGGGATAAGTGTTAACATCTCTTTGTTAAAAGAAGGTTTTTTCAAATTATCTAGTAAAGCATTTATTCTAATTAATTTTGCCTTTAAAGCAATAAGATTAATGGCATTTTCATTTTTTTCTGATATGAAGTATTGGTTTTTTATGCGAAATAATACTTGTCCATTTTTTACAGAATCTCCTTCATTTACAAGGATTTGAGTGATAATACCACCTTCTAAGTGTTGTATTATTCTTGTTTGACCTGAAGGTATAACTTTGCCTGTTCCTTTTACACTCTCATCTATTTGCGCATAATAAGCCCATATGAAAAAAACAGTAATAAACAACATGATTGGTATAGTAACTAATCGATAATTCCAAGATCTCTCTTCTAAGTATTTGTAACTCATAATGTACTTCTTGTTGAAGATTGTAATAGATTTAAAATTTTTTCTTTTGGACCATCAGCAATAATTTTCCCATCATCCATGACTATTACACGATCAACTAGTTGAAGAGCAGTTAGCCTATGAGTTATTACTAAAACTGTTTGCTCTTTTTTAAGATTAGTTTGTAAATTAGCAATAAGCTTTTTTTCTAGTCCTATATCTAAACCAGTAGTTGGTTCATCTAAAATTAAAATTGCTGGTTCATTTACTAAAGCTCTTGCTAATGTAACTAGATGGCGTTGTCCAACAGAAAGGTTTAAACCTCTCTCTCCTACTTGTAATCCATCACCTTGCCCTGATTTTTTAATGAGGTCTTCCAATCCTGTCAATTGAATAATTTCCATCATTTTAGCTTTACTAATAGCAACTGAAGGAGCAATGTTATCTTTTATGGAGCCGTTAAATAAAAAAGGATCTTGAGGCATAACCCCAATGTTTTGTCTTATTTCTGCTGTATGTAGAGTACTTATGTCGTGATTATCAAGAAATATTGATCCATCATGTGAATTTATAAGTTTTAATATCAATTTTAATAATGTACTTTTTCCAGCACCAGTTTGTCCTATAATTCCAACTTTTTCACCAGGATTAATTGTAAAAGAAATATTTTCAATTGAATTATATTTGCTACTTTGAAATCTATAATTAACATTTTTAAATTCGATTTTTCCATTCATTGTTCCAAGTCCAGCTTCTACATGTAAAGAGTTTTCTGAAGGAAGTGCTAAAAATTCATCAATTCTATTTACTGATTCTCCAATCTCTTTAAGTCTTATTAGAATTCCAGAGAGATTTACAATAGGTACTATAGTTCTACTTGATAGTATGGTAATGGCTATTAATCCACCTATACTTAACTGCTGTGCTGATATTTCAAAAACACCTGTAACAATAACACAAACAACTACAAGTTGTACAAAAAATTGTGACATATTCATAGAAAAAACATGTAGTGATTGCATACGCATTGCAATACTATCAGCAAATGCTACTATATTTCTCCACATGAAAATTCTGTTGGAGAGAGAATTAGTAGTTTTTATACTTTCTGCACCTTGAATAGATTCAAAAATAAAGCTGTTTTTTGATTGTTGATTTTCTGAGTTCCCTTTGCCTAATTTAGCAATAGGGATTTGCATAAATAAATTAAACCCTATAATAATTATTGAAAAAACCAATGGGATACTTGCTAAAGTAGGAGATATTATATAAATTACAGTAATTCCTATAAAAAAGAATGGTAAATCTATTACTTGCATAAGAGAACGAATGGTGAAAAAATCACGCACTTGTTGTAACTCTTTAAATAAGTTTGCTTTTGTTCCTGTCATATAATTATCAAAATGTGCATTTGTTAAAATCATTTTTCTCATAAGTTCTTCTTCCCAGAAGTGACCAAGTTTTTTTGAAAATTTTTCAAGGATATAATTTCTTGAATATTTTAAAATTAAGTCAAAAATCAAAATAATCAATGTACCAACTGCAAGAACAAATAGAGTTGCATATGCTTTATTTGGAACAACTCTATCATAAGTGCTCATTACAAACAAAGGAATAGCTAGAGCAAAAAAGTTTATAAAAAGTGTTAGTATACCAACTTCAATATAAGTACGCCAATGTGCTTTAAGCGGATCATAAAACCATTTTTTTGATGCATTTGATATTGTAGATTTTTTTTTGTCTATCTCTTTAAAAATAAGTAATGCATGTTTGAATTTTTTTAAACTTTTAAGAGAAACTTCTTTTTTTATATTTTCGCTAGGTAAATATACTAAAGCATTTTGTTCTTTAATCTCTAAAAGAGTAATTGAATCTTGCTCTTCATTAAAAATAATTGAAGGTAAAAAGTGTTGGGGAATGTCCTTGATACTAATATCTCTTTCAAAAGTAGTTAAATTAAAATTTTGAAAAATTTCAATAGAGTCATTAATATCAAATTTTTCTTCTTTACCTTCTGTAAAGATTTTAATAGTTGAAAGTTCAATATTCCCATAATAAAAATCAAGAATAAATTTGACATTGTTTTGTAAACTCATATAATTTTTAGAATAATTATTTGTTGAAGTATTGTCTTTCAAGTCTCTACCTAAATGATTTTGTGCGATTTTAGCATATCTAATATAAAATTAAATATAATTACTATAGTTTTAAACATAGAGATAATACCATATTTATAGCACTTTGAGCATAAATATGAAGTTAATAAATATATAATTTTATGTATTATGTATTAATCCATCTTTTTCTAAGTAAATAAATACTAAAATTATATCAAAATTGATTACATTTATAATTAGAAATTAATAAATTTAAATTTTGGGGTTTTAATGAGAATAGCAATATGTGGTGCAAATGGTTTTATCGGGACACAACTTTCAAGAGTTTTAGTAAATAAAGGTCATGAAATAGTAAGTATAGGACGAGAACATTTTAAAAATACGGGGTCTTTGGCAAAATCTCTTGATGGATGTGAAGTTGTTATAAATTTATGTGGTGCTCCAATAATTAAAAAATGGGATGAGATTTATAAACATGAACTCTATGTTAGCCGTATTGAAACAACTAAAAAACTTATAAAAGAGATAACTAATTTAAAAGATAAGCCTAAAATTTTTATATCGTCATCTGCAGTAGGAATTTATGCAGATGACTTGGTGCATAAAGACGATTCAATAGCATATGGAACTAGTTATCTTGCTCTTTTAGCAAAAGAGTGGGAACAAGAGGCAAAGAAGGCAGAAAAATTAGGATTACGAAGTGTTGTTTTAAGAAAAGGTGTTGTTTTAGGAAAAGGTGGGGGAGCTATAGAAGAGTTTAAACTAGCTTTTAAAATGGGTTTAGGAGCTGTTCCAGGAGATGGAAAACAACCATTTTCTTGGGTACATATTGATGATGTTATTTCTGTGATAATTGAGGTAATAACCAATAAAAATATGAGTGGAATATATAATCTTGTCGCACCAGAAAGTGTAACTATGAAAACTTTTATGAAAACTTTTGGAAAAATCATAGGAAGACCAGCATGGCTTAATATTCCTGAATCAGTATTAAAAATAAGATATGGTGAAGGTGCAGAATTTTTGTTAAAAGGATCTTTTGTTGTACCTAGTAAGCTAGAAAAAAACGGTTATTCGTTTAAATATACTAATTTAAATGATGCCTTAAAGTCAGTAATATAAAGAAAAATTTTATAAGTATATGTTTTATAAATGATATTTGTGTGATATAATAAGTATTTGAGGAGGGTACATGCAAGATAACAAAAAAGTATTGTTAATTATAGCTACAATGGTACTGGCATTTTCTATTGTTATGATTATTGTTTTAGTTTTTAACTTTAGGGATTTTTCAAAGTCTAGAGAATATAATAAAGCATATATGGTAGCTTCATTGGTAGAAGACGGTTTGACTGCGCATATGGTCAATGGAACTATGGAAAAAAGAGATACTTTTTTAAACAATGCGAAAGAATCTGCAGGAGCACTTAAAATATGGTTATTTAGAACGGATAAAGTTATAGAAATGTATGGAGAAGGTTTAAGTAACGAATCAGTACAAGATGATGTAGATAGAAAAACTATACAAACTGCTAAGCCTCAAAAAGTTATAGATGAATCATTATTTAAATCGACACTCCGAATAACAATCCCATATATTGCAACAATAGAACAAAACCCAAATTGCCTTAGTTGTCACTCAAATGCAAAACAAGGAGATGTTTTAGGTGGGATAAGTATGGTATTTGATATTAGTGATGCTAGAAATGAGTCTATTTTATCTATTTTAAAAATTATAGGAATAACGATTATATTTATTTTACTTTTTGTATATGTTGCAAATAGATTTTTAAAACCACATACTACTATGCTTATTGATATACGAGAATCTTTAAAAAAAGCTAGTAGAGGGGATTATTCGTCAAGAATAAAAATAAAAAACAATGATGAAAATTTTGAAGCATCAAAGTGGCTAAATACTCTTTTAGAGAAACTTGAAAACACTACAGGTTCGATTGAAAAAAATATATCTTTATTTGTAGCAGACAGAAGTAAAGAGTTTCATGATCCTTTAGAAAAGTCACAATTGATAGTAGAAGATATTGCTATGATATATAGATTTAAAAAGACTATAGAGCGTGACGAATCAAAACATGTTATATATGAGAGGCTTGTAAAGGTATTTAAAGATCAGTTAAATGTTGCTGATTTGTCTTTGTATGAAGTTGATGTTAAAGAAGATAAGAGAATTTTGATTTACGATGATACACCAGATAAATTCTGTGACATAGCAAACACAAGTCCAAGTAAAAGGTGTAGAGCATATAGAACAAATTCTATAGTAATTAGTGATGAATTTACTGATATATGTCAATCGTGCACAACAACAAAAGAGTATCTTTGTATAAACTACTCTATAGATGAAAACATATCTTTGGTTTTGAATATTAAACCAGTAAATGAGCAAGAATTGCATGAAAATAAAAAAGCAATTGGCTATATTAGAAATTATCTTGAGTCAGCTAGACCTGTTCTTCAAAGTAGAATCCTTACAGAAATATTACAAAAATCAAATATGATAGATGGACTTACAGGTTTATATAATAGAAAATATTTAGATATTTTTATGGAAACAAAAGTCAATGTATATGATGCATTTGCTATTGCGATGGTTGATATTGATTTTTTTAAAAAAGTTAATGATACTTATGGACATGATGCTGGAGATATGGTGTTAAAAGGATTATCAGAAATTTTTGTAAATACTGTTGGTGAAAATGATATAATTTTTAGATTTGGTGGGGAAGAGTTTTTGATTTTTATTCCTGAGGTTAAGAGTGCAGTAGATACACTAAAAAAGATAAAAGATACATTTGAAGATAAAATATATAAAGTAAATAATGAAAGTTTTAATAAAACATTAAGTGCAGGAGTATCTTACTACAAAGAAGATAGTGAGCATATTTGGCAAGTGATAAAAAATGCTGACATTGCTCTATATGGAGCAAAAAATGGTGGAAGAAATAAGATAGTACGATATCAAGATACTATAAAGGAGAGTTAGTTGAAAGATCATTATCAGTTACATGTATCAATAACAGAAGAAGTCAAACATATAGTTGATATACATAAAGTAGTTTTCCCAGCATATTATGGCAGAGTGTACGCAAGAGTTGCTAAAAAACATGGTGCAGAGCTTTTGGCTAATGAAGTTTTACATAAAGAAATGTTAGATGAAAAAGTAGTAAGACATATCGTTTCTTTAGCTGGATATGCGGATGAGGCTGTTGAGGCAATGGAGACTAAAAATCAAGACAAACTAGAAGACATTATAAAAGAAACAAAAAAACTACGCGATGAAATAAAGGAACTTCAAGGACTTGTATACGAAGACTCTCTGACAAAATGCTACAATAGAAAATGGTTTGAAGACAAGTTTTTAAAAGAAGATAAAGTCACACTATCAAAAAGTGGCACAATGGTATTTGTTGATTTAAATCGACTCAAAAGAATCAATGATGATTACGGACATATAGTAGGAGATAAGGTTATAAAATATCTTTCTATGAAACTTAAAGAGATAAGTTCTAATGTCATAAGATTTGGCGGTGATGAATTTATATTGATTTTCAAAAAAGAAGATAAAGTTATAGAAAAGAAGATGCAAGAGTCATATGAGTTTTTCAAAAAAACCAAATTTAGAGCAGACAATATAGAGTTTAGAGCAACATTTGCATATGGTTTATGTTCTTTTACAAAAGGAAACTTATTAAATGAAGTTATGGATGAAGCTGATAGACAAATGTATAAGTTTAAAGAGGGGAATAGGGTTTAAAATGATGTTTTAATTTTGATATTTCTTTTATATTTTAATAGAAAAGAAAATATAATTCCACTATAATTCACTTCTCAAAATATACTTACACACAGGAATTTAATGCCACTATCAAGACTTAACAAAGAACAATATGCAGCAGCTACTTCACCAGCTGGCTCAAACCTTATCATTGCAAGTGCAGGCACAGGTAAAACTTCTACAATTGTTGCTAGAATCGCATATCTTTTAAAAGAACAAAGAGTTAAACCTGAACATATCCTTCTTTTGACTTTTACGAACAAAGCTGCTGCTGAAATGCTTGAAAGAGTTGCTGCATTTTTTGATAAATCAATAGTAGATAAAATAGAATCAGGTACTTTTCATGCAGTAAGTTATAGGTTGCTTAAAAAACTTGGCAAAAAAGTGGCTTTAAAGCAACCAAAAGATTTAAAAATACTTTTAAAAACAATTCATGATAGAAGAAGATTTGATCATATCGATAGTCCAGTAAAAGCTTATCAGTCTTCTTACCTTTATGACCTTTTTTCGCTTTATCAAAACTCAACAGTAGAGCTTAGCTTTTCAGAGTGGCTAGAGTCAAGTGAGAGTGAACATGGAGTTTATTTTGATATATATGAAGACATATTTGAAGAGTTTAATGAACTTAAAAAAGAGTATGGTTATGTAGATTTTAATGACTTGCTTATTATGATGAGAAATGAGCTTTTAAAAGATGATAAAATACAATTTAGTGAAGTTTTAGTAGATGAATATCAAGATACCAATACACTTCAAGGTTCACTCATAGATGCAGTGACAAAAAAATCACTCTTTTGTGTTGGAGATTATGATCAGAGTATTTATGCTTTTAATGGAGCAAATATAGAAATAATTGGTTCGTTTGCGGAACGATATAAAGAAGCAAATGTCTTTAAACTCAACAAAAACTACCGTTCGACTTCAAAAATACTCTCTTTAGCAAACCGTGTAATTGAGCACAACCCAAGATTATATGAAAAAAAACTTGAAGTAACAAGAACAGGAGAGTGTGAATCTCCAAAACTTTTGATTTACAATGAACTTTTTACACAGTACCAAGCGATCTCTACACAAATAAAACTTTCACAAACTAATTTCAATGATGTTGCAGTTATATTTAGAAACAATTCAAGTGCTGATGGTATAGAAGCAACACTCAGAGAACTTGGGATTGCTTGTAAAAGAAAAGGTGGGATTAGCTTTTTTGATTCAAAAGAAGTAAAAGCCATGATAGACTTGGTGAGTGTTTTAGTTAATCCAAAAGATATGATGGCTTTTATTCATATTTTTGAATATGCAAAAGGTGTTGGTCCAGCCTTGTCAAAAGAGTTATTTGAAGCACTGTTTAAACTTGGAAATGGAGATATTTATCAGGGTTTTTTTCATCCACAAGATATACCAAACCCTTTTAAATCAAGAGCAAAGAATTATCAACTTGGACTTTTTGATGAGTGCCATGAGTTTGGAAGTGTAAGTCGTTTTTACAAAGAAGGCTTTGATGAAGCTTTTTTATCAAATCCAATTTTAAAACACGCCAGACTGAGCGTTGATGGAGCAAAGTTTATATACTCTTTTTATAAGTATATGAAAAACTCTTCACGCATTAAAAATCCAAAAACTTTGGTAAATCATATCATGAGTTCGGAGATTTTCAATATTATATCTGATGTTCTATCATCTGCAAGAGCAACAAGAAAAGACGGCAGTATAGACGAAAATACAAAAAAAGAGGCAAGGGCTAGGATTTTTAGAAAGGGACACCTTTTAAAAGACCTTGCAAATGGCTATAGCACTAGTGAAAGATTTTTAAATGCTTTAACTCTAGGAAGTAGTGAAATGAGTTCAGGAGAAGGTGTAAATCTTTTGAGTGTTCATGCTAGCAAAGGTTTAGAGTTTAGTGAAGTTTATGTAATTGACCTCATGGATGGTAGATTTCCAAATAGGACATTAATGAGCAAAGGTGGAAGTTTAGAAGAGGAAAGACGCTTGTTTTATGTAGCAACCACTAGGGCAAAGGATAAGTTAGCACTCTCCTATGCAAAGTATGATAAGGTAAAAAAGATAGAGTATATATATTCACCATTTTTAATGGAAGCTAAACTCATCATTCCCTAATTTAGGTTAATTTTAAGTTGGTAAAACCTATTCTAATTCTATTAAACTTAAATTATCTAATGTCTCATGTTCTTTGTGTAGTTATAATCAAGTATTTACTCTTTAACTTCTTGTTTACTATATTTGTGTAGAACAAGAACGAAAAAACTTTCTATATTACAATATAATAATAGATTATTTTTTTCACTATACTTTTTAAAAAAAAATGAGTATAATTAGTTAACTTATGGATAAGGGGGATTTGGTAAGATGGGTACTATTAAAAATAAGATGTTATTAATTGTTTCTTTGTTAGTTACAATTATAGTAATTATATTAACGGATGTAGGTTACAATGAAGCTTATAAGAATATCAATACAAATATTGATTTAAAGCTATTAAGTGCACTTAATAAAGAAGCAGCAGATTTTGATTCTTTTATAAGTGAAAAGAAAAAACTAATAGCAAATCTCGCAAAAACGCTTGAAAAAGTTAAATTTGACGAAGAAACACACTTGAAGTTTATGAAGGATACACAAAATATTATCAAAATTTATGGGGTTTTTAGTGGGTATTTTAGTGGAGAATATTTTGATACATCTGGTTGGATACCACCTAAAGATTTCGTTTTAACAAAGCGTCCTTGGTATGCCAACACAATAAATACTAAAGAACCAACTATTTCAGGTCCATTTTCCTATAAAGATAAGGGTAAAGAAGTACGCTATATTTCTATTGGACAAACAATGCATAAAGATGGTAATTTTTTTGGTATAGTATCAAGTGAAATTAGAATTAAAGAAATGAATGATAAACTTAACAGTGTCAAAATATTAAAAACAGGATATCTGACATTATTTGATAAAAAAGGTACTGTTTTAGTTAATCCAGATCCTAAACTCCAAGGAAAAAAATTGACTGACATTGGATTAACAAACCTTTATAATGCAATAAAGTCAAAAAGCTCAGGTAGAGTTGAATATAGTTTTAAAGGAGTAGATAAAATATTATACTATAAATACCTTGATGGATCTCCTTGGATATTAACTGCAATGGTTAATAAAGCTGAAGTGGTAGAACCATTAAATAATTTATTAGTAAAATTTATTATTATTGGTGTTTTTTCAATTTTACTATCAGTAGTCATTGTATATTTTATTATTGTAGTATCTTTAAAACCATTATTAAATATGAGAGTACATGCAGAAAATTTAGCTAGTGGAAATGGTGATCTTACAAAAGTATTAAACACTGAAAGAAATGATGAAATTTCAAAGGTAAGTAAAGAGATAAATAATTTTATACAAAGAGTAAGGGGAGTTGTGCAAGAAGCAAAACAATTAAGCAGTGAAAACTCATCAGTTTCGCACGAACTTTCAACAACATCACTTCAAGTTGGTAAGAGAGTTGAAAATTCAACACTACTCATTTCGGAAACAACAAATATATCTAAAAACATAAAAGAAGAAATTGATGTTTCAGTTGAAGATGCCAGCAGTGCTACAAAAGATATGCAAGAAGCAAATAGAGCATTGCAAGAAGCAAAAGAAGAAATTATTCTAATGGCAACAAGTGTAGAAAGTAGTGTACAAAAAGAAATAGAACTTGCAGGTAAAATTGAGCAGTTGAGTCAGGATGCTGAACAAGTAAAAGAGGTACTGACTGTAATAAATGATATTGCTGATCAGACAAATCTCTTGGCATTGAATGCAGCGATTGAAGCAGCTCGTGCGGGTGAGCATGGAAGAGGGTTTGCAGTTGTTGCAGATGAAGTAAGAAAACTAGCTGAGCGTACTCAAAAATCTTTAATAGAGATAAATGCAACTATCAATGTTATTGTACAGGCTGTTTCTGGTTCAAGTGAAGAGATGAATAAAAACTCTGAAGAAATTCAAAAATTAACTCTTTTTGCTCAAAATGCAGAAGGCAAAATTCAAGAAACAACAGAAATTATGAATAAAGCGACACTTGTAAATGAAAAAATGATTAATGACTATATTCAAACAGGTAAAAATGTAGATACCATTGTAAATAAAGTTCTAAATATCAATGATCTTTCAAGTGAAAATGCAAGAAGTGTAGAAGAAATAGCAAGTGCAGCAGAACACTTGAATTCTATGACTGAAAAACTAAACAATACTTTGAGTATGTTTAAAACATAATCTGGATAATAAGTTTACATGTAAGGATATTTTCTTACATGTAAACAGTTTATTTGAAGTTGCTAAAGTTTTTTAGCAATGATTTTATTTAACCTCTTTTACAAACCATTAATGTCTTCTAGTTTTTTAAAATCAAATTAGTTACTTAAGTGTGAGAATAGAAAAAAAAAGCTAGAATTTACAAATTTTTTTAGGAGTTATGGATGAAAAAAGTTTTATTAGGATTGATTTTAGTTTTTTCTTTTTTATTTGCTGGAGTAAAAACAGTCAATGTTAGTCCTAAATTGGTTACAAGTGGCATTAAAATTATAGATATTAGAACTAAAGGAGAGTGGGAACAAACTGGAATTGTTAAAGGTTCTATTCCTATAACTTTTTTTGATGAACATGGTAATTATGATGCACAAAATTTTTTAAGTATTTTAGATGGTTATGTAAAAAAAGGTGAAGAATTTGCTTTAATCTGTCGTACTGGAAACAGAACAACTGCAGTTTCAGATTTTCTTGGAAAAAATGGTTTTAATGTCATCAATTTAAAAGGCGGAGTCAAGAGATTGACTCAACAAGGTTATAAATTAACAAAATATAATAAATAGTTTAACAGGGAATTATAAATTCCCTGTTTTAATTTTATAGTTCTTGCAGTTTTCTATACCAAAGACTGTGATGTTGTTTTACATACTCTTCATCCATCTCGCCTGTTTTAAACATAGCTTCAAAAGCAGCTTTATTTGCAGGGTGTGTCGCAAAATAGATATGAACAATAAGTGTTACTCCCAACATAATAAAACTAATTGCATGTGCACCTCGTGCAATAGATATAAAATCATGAGTTAAAGCACTTCTGAAAACAAGCATATACCCTGATATAACAATAACTATCATACTAAAAGTTATAACCCACGCACTTGCTTTTTGTCCTGTATTCATTTTTCCAAATTCAGCATGTTCAAGATCGATATAGTTTTTTTTCATCTCAACAACACCATCAACAGCCGCTTTTGCTCCCCAAACATCTGGCCAAATACTCCATGTTACTATTTTGCGAAGCATTGAAATCACAAATGGTATCATAGCTGCAGTCAATAAAAAAGCAGTTCCCCAGTGAATGGTTCTTAAAAATGTCATTCCAGAAGCCAAGATATGAGTGCTATTCATATCCCCTGCAAAATAGTTCATAGGATATCCCATTGTATAAGCTATAAAATGAAAATAATCTGATAAAATTGGTAGACCACTAATTGTCAGTAGTGCTACACAAATCAACATAGTTTTATGAAACCATCTCTCTAGTGAAGTATATGCTAGAACTTTTTTATTACTATTCATCTATTTCTCCTGCTGCTATTTTTTTCTTTCTTTTATCTAACCAGTATATAAAATGTGCGGTAGTTCCTATAATTGCAGTTGCTGCTAAAGCACCACCACCTACTTTTGCATAATCACGCCAAGCTATAGCTGATCTGCTTGGCTGAGTATCTAGTTTATATGCTTCTAAATCTTCTGCAGGAACAATAGTAATCCATCTAAGTTCTCCGACATAATTATTGATTTTATCTGTACCATATACAACATATGTTTTTCCATTTTTTTGAGAGTATAGTTTTGCTCTTCTTTTTGCTTCTGCCAATACTTCCTCTGCAGGACCTGAAAACATAGCTTTTGTTGGGCAAGCTTCAACACAACTTTGTTTCATACCATTTTCAGCTCTATCATAACAGCCATGACATTTATAAGCTTTACCATTTGTTGCACTATATTTTGGAATATCAAAAGGACAAGCATCTCCACAACTTTGACAACCGATACAAATATCTTGACTGATGACAACTTCACCACCTTTTCTTGTACTAATTGCACCTGTTGGACAAATCTCTTCGCACGGTGAATTTTCACAATGATTACAGTGATGAAATGCAGTGACTTGACGAGCTTCAGGATAAATTCCTATCTCTTTTCGTCTTGGACTAAGATGGTTTAAGTGCGGTAGTGTACTTTGTACACTTTTTTCCACGCCAATAGCATCTTCTCGTTGAATGCGTAAGCGATTTTCTGCAGAACAATTAACCATACAAGCAAAACATCTTATACATGGAGTTGTGTCATAACATTTTATTTGAATACTCATACTGACTTCCTTATACTAACTATAAAATCTTGGCTAGGATGCCCTGCCGTCAATGGATTAAAAGCAAAATTTGAAATATGATTTGGATTGAGACCCATATCATCTGCATTGTGTAGTTTTTTAGCAACACTATTATAATAACCAGCACCCATGCCATAGTAAGAGAAAAGTGCATCAGGATGTACAGTTTGACTAAGTACTACTTTTGCTTTAACTATCATAGAAGGTTTATCTACATTAAATATATCGATAATATCACCTGTTTTTAATCCTAATTCTAAACCTTTTTGTGCATTAATAAAGGTAGCATCTGTATCGTGCTCTTCTTTAATAGTTTTTAAAAGAGTGTTGTTTTTAGTCTGTTGTCCTGTAAAAGTTCCTAAAGGATGAAAACCGGTGATAGGTATAAATTCACTATTAGATAGTGATTCTTTTCTTTCTATCCAAAAAGGTTTTATAAAGAGTGGAAGTGGTGAAGCTTGCTCTGCTCTATTATATCCCTTACTTTTTAATTCTTGATATTGTTTTGCAAAGTAAGTAGAGTAAAGCTCAATTTTACCAGTAGGCGTACCTTTAGCTTTAATCCCAAACTTTTGTTCACCTGTCCATACTTGACCATTAAGAATCATTTCAAGTGGAGGTATAGTAGCTTTTTCTTTTTCAGTAATACCTTTTAATCCCGCATACTGTTTTTTCCAAATAGCCATCATTCCTTCACGGTTATAATCTCCAAAGTGTTTTTCGTATAATTCTGAATCTAGAACTTTTTTTGCTAATTGATTTATAATCCAATATCCATCTTTTGATTCATAAAGAGGCTCTACTGCTTTACGATTGACTCCAAGAGTTGGTAGTGGTGTTTTATAAGATGTATGTAAGGCTTCATCTCTCTCCATGAAAGTACAATCTGGCAGTATAACATCTGCATACATTGTTGTTTCATTCCAATAAGGAGAAACACATGCTATCATTTCTAGTTTCTCAAGAGCAGTTACAATTTTTTCACTTCCTGCTGATCCTCCAATAATATTTTGACCATAAAAAAATGCCATTCTTTGTTTATATGGCTTATCGCTTAGTACAGATTCTACCCATGTACGGCGATAGTATTTGCTACTCATAAACTTACGAGAAACATCATTTTTTATGTACCATTTTGAAACTGATATATCTTCAATATGAGGAATACCACTCATAAAACTTCCTGTTTTAACAGAACGATTATAAAATACTCCACCTTTTTGACCAAGTGACCCCATGAGCACATTTATTTGAGTTATTAGCATCTTTTCTCTTAAACTTGATGCATAACGCTCAGACCTATATCCGCGGTCGATAAAGCATGCTGGTTTTGCATTATTTAATTTTTTAGCACAGTTGATTATTGATTTTGCTGGAACACTACTTTGTTTTTCTGCCCATTCTGGAGTAAATTCTTTTGAAGCATCTATCATTAGTTGTAAAGCTGTTTTACATGTAACAGTTTTTCCATCGATTTCAACAAAGTATTGACCAAATAAGTTACTTTTATCATTTTCTGATTTAAAACCTGTTACATTTTTTGTTGCAACATAATAGTCCATAATCGTAGCTTTTTTACCTTTGCTCTCTTTTTCAATATTTTGAGTCTTAACAGGTAGTCTAGTCTCCACATCTATGAGCATATCAACATTTGTATGTTTTGCTAAATAATCAAGATCATGATAGTTGTTTTTAAAAATTTCATGCATCAATCCTAATAAAAATGCTGAATCAGTGCCAGGTCTTATAGGTAACCAATTTACATCACTTTCGCCTGCTTCACTTGGTTTTCTTGGGTCTACGACAGTAAGTTTCATTCCATTTACTTTACCTCTTCCAAACATGTTTCCCCATGCATGAGTAACAAGACCGCCACCAGGATTTCTTTGAAGTAAAATACCGTATTTTGCATTTTCATAGTCTGAGCTAATTGCACCTGTTCCTTGTGAAGGAACACCAGTATCACTTTTGCCCCCAATAATAGAACTTAACCCAACTGTTAATCCATTTGCAAAACAAGTATCACCATAACCTACTTTATTTGGTGAGCCATAGAGTTTAAAAAATTCCGCATCCATTAATGGAGCGCTATTAAATCTTGGTAAAAAAGCTAGTGACTTTTGATCTCCTTCGTCTGCTAAAGATTTCATCTTACTAGCCACCATATTGAGTGCTTCTTCCCATGAAGCTTGACGAAATTTACCTTCTCCTCGTTCACCTGTGCGAATAAGAGGTGTCTTTATTCTATCAGGGTCATACAGTGCTCCCATAGCAGCACGCCCACGTCCACATAGACCACCATATGGTGTGTCGAGATTTGCTTCCATTCTTACAAGTCTACCATCACGAACTGTAGCTGTGGCAGGACAAAATTGTGCACACATTCTACAAAGTAATGGAACTTTTTTTTCTATACCAAAATCAGCTTGAGTCACTATTTTAGCTTGACTAGCTGTTTTACTTCCAAAGGTAACAGCAGCAACTGTTGCTGCGCCACCTTTTAGAAACTGCCGTCTGGTTGTTGTACTCATAATTTACATCCTTATCATTGAATTAAGGAAATGTTATCAGAGGAGTAGGGTTAAAATAGGGGGAATGTCTTAGAATTAAAAAATAATTTCAAAAGTAGCACCATAGGTATCATTATATGCTATGAGTGTACCTTTTGAATTTTTTTCTATAATT
>Ga0193951_1000218_pt1 | contig 27133 bp, 23 predicted proteins | sample BB_2_MG_FD_140370 | JGI IMG/M metagenome (GOLD analysis project Ga0193951, IMG submission 140370) | Microbial mat bacterial communities from the Broadkill River, Lewes, Delaware, United States - BB_2_MG | ecosystem: Environmental > Aquatic > Freshwater > River > Microbial mats | place: USA...
ATCCATTAATCCAAAAGACACCAGAGTAATGGTCATATAAGCTTGGTACGGAATAGGAAATATATTGAGTGCAGACAACAACATACCATGTAATAACCTTCCGTGTTTACTTTTTATTTCTGCTTCTTTTTTTAACTCCTCTTCTTTCGATGCTAAAACTAAAAAATAGATGGTAATTAAAACAAATATTACGAAAGCTACACGTCTTAAGATCTCAACTATATCTGAATGATTAGACAAATACCTAGCAAAAATCGCAGCCACATAAGTTTGAATGTACACAACGATACATACACCTGTAGAAAACATTATACCACGACCTGCACCTTCCTTTAAGCTAATTCTTGCTGCTGTCATATTTAGCAATCCTGGTGGAATAACCCCAACCATCGCTACAAAAAGCCCAAGAAAAAAAATGATCGTAATACTCAAACTTTAGTTGATTTTGAATCTAATATACGTAATTGCTTTGGCTTTTTCTAAATATTGACTTTCATAAAATGTTTGTATTTCAGTAACTTCCTCTGGACTGCCTTCTAATTTATAAACATTATGATTAGCATAAAGCACCTCTAAGCCTAAACCATGCAGCAATCCCAACGTGTAACCATGCATAAATTCGCTATCCGTTTTTAAGTGCATTAATCCACCTGGTTTCAAGACTTTTTTATAACGCTCCAAAAACTGTTGGTTAGTCATTCTGTGTTTTGTGCGTTGATATTTAATTTGTGGATCTGGAAATGTAATCCAGATTTCATCGACCTCATTTTCAGCAAAAACACAATCAATAAGTTCTATTTGTGTTCTTATAAATGCCGCATTAGGTATATCGTCTTCAATTGCCGTTTTTGCTCCTCTCCAAAATCGGGCTCCTTTAATATCAATACCGATATAATTTTTATTGGCATTGCGTTTTGCTAACCCTACGGTATATTCTCCCTTACCACAACCTAATTCTAAAACTAATGGATTGTTGTTTTTAAAAACTTCGGACTTCCATTTTCCTTTGAGTTTATAGGTTGCATCCACCAATTCTTCTCGTGTTGGTTGATACACATTATGAAAGGTTTCATTTTCCTTAAAGCGTTTGAGTTTATTTTTGCTTCCCACGAATTATAGATTTATTAATAATTTGGTAAAATTAAGCAAACATTTTAGGTTTACCTTTGTTAAGTACACCTAATCTAAATTTTTGAAATATAATTATAAGTGAATACTAAAAAAAGGATCTTAGTTGCACCTTTAAATTGGGGATTAGGGCATGCTACACGATGCATTCCTATTATACATGCATTACTAGCAAATGATTTTGAACCTATTATTGCTAGCGATGGTATAGCCTTGGAGTTATTGAAAAAAGAATTCCCAAAACTAAGCGCTTTTGAATTGCCTTCTTATAATATTACTTACTCTAAAAAAGCGAATAGTTTTAAAATAAAGTTAATTAAAGACTCTCCACATCTCTTAAAAACCATTAAGCGCGAAAAAAAAGTTGTTGAAACCATAGTTGCAGCTGAAGCTATTGATGGCATTATTTCAGATAATAGATTTGGAGTAAGACATAAAGCTATAACTTCAGTATTTATTACTCATCAATTACGGGTTTTAAGTGGAAATACAACTTGGCTGAGTAGCAAATTACATCAAAAGATAATTTCTAAATTTAATGAATGTTGGGTACCAGACCATTTGGGTGTTAATAATTTAAGTGGTGAGTTAGGTCATCCTAAAAAATTTGTAGCACCTATAAAATATTTAGGAGCTTTATCACGCTTCAAAAAACAAGACACAGCTAAAGTATACGATTTACTTGTATTACTTTCTGGCCCAGAACCGCAGCGTACCTTTTTGGAAGAAAAACTGATGAACGACCTGCAGCAGTACAACGGAAACGTGCTCTTTGTAAAAGGAAAAGTAGAATCTGAGCAACAAAAAACGATAAAGGAGCATATACTTATCTATAATTATATGACGAGTCATCAGCTTGAAACTGCCATGAATAAAAGCGAACTTATCCTTAGCAGATCTGGTTACACAACAATTATGGACTTAGAAAAACTTGAAAAGAAAGCTTTTTTTATACCAACACCAGGCCAATTTGAACAAGAATATCTAGCCAAAAGACTATCATCTATAGGAATAGCTCCGTATTGTAAACAAGATGATTTTGAAATTAATATGCTATCTGAAATGGATGAATTCAGTGGTTTTAAATCGCAAGAGTACGAATTAAATTATAAGAAACTATTTAGTCTTTTCTAGAGTAAAAGAAAACTCACTACCCACACCCAATTCGCTTTCTATGTAAATTTTCTCTTCGTGAGCTTCTATAATATGTTTTACAATAGACAATCCTAAACCAGAACCACCTTCTTTACGAGATCCACTTTTATCAACGCGATAAAAACGCTCAAACAAGCGTTGAAGATTCTCCTTAGCAATACCCTCTCCATTATCTGTAACTCTAATAATTGCCTTGTTTTTTATAAGGTTTTCTATACTAATTTCTGTCGTTCCTTTTTCACGACCATATTTTATAGAATTCACCACAAGATTGGTTAATACTTGCTGAATACGCTCCTTATCTGCATAGACCATAATAGGCTCAGGATACTCCATATCGAACGTTAAGGTTATGTGCTTTTTTGCAGCTTTCATTTCAAAAAGATCAAACACATTTTGAACCACTTTAACCATATCAAAATTTTCCTTTTCTAGACTTAATACACCAACTTCTAATTTGGTAATCATGTCTAGATCTTTAATGATATAGGTTAAGCGTTCGACTCCTTTAGTTGCTCTCGCTAAATATTTTTTTCTAATTTTTTCATCTTCAACTCCTCCCTCTAATAAAGTAAGCAAGTAACTTTGTACGGTAAATAGAGGTGTTTTTAATTCGTGCGAGACATTACCTATAAATTCTTTTCGATATTCTTCTCTAATCTTAAGATTTTCAATCTCAAACTTTTTGTTTTTGGCGTATTTGTCAATTTCTCTTGTTAAGGTTCCCATATCTGTAGTTATGGGTTGTTGTCTTAGGCTTGTAGATTCTAAAAGCGTTAAGTCGTCATAAATTTGCTTAACACGTCTATATATAAAACGCTCTACGCGATATTGAATAATAAAGAAACAAAACGGAAAACATATTATTGGAAAAAAAATAAAATGCCAATTAACGGCGTGGTAGTAATGTAAAAATATGCCAACAAGCAGACTTGAAAACAGTGTAACGTAAAGTGCTGTTCGTAAGGCAAATTTATAAGATTTCTTAAGTGTTTTTTGTTGCATTAGTCTACAAACTTGTAACCAACACCTTTTACAGTTTTAAAGGATTTATCTCCTATTTTTTCGCGTAATTTTCTAATGTGTACATCGATGGTTCTTCCGCCTACAACAACTTCATTTCCCCAGACTTTGTCTAGAATTTCATCACGTTTAAAAACCTTTCCTGGTTTGGTTGCTAGCAAAGATAATAATTCAAATTCTTTTCTAGGCAAAGCGGTTTCTTTACCGTTAATTGTAATTTTGTATTCTTCTTTATAAATAACTAAATCACCTATTTTCATAACAGCTTCAGCACTGTTTTCAGAATGTTTTAGACGACGCAATAGAGCTTTCACCTTACTAATTAAAACTTTAGGCTTTATTGGTTTTGCTATATAATCATCCGCACCAGCTTCAAAACCAGCAACCTGAGAATAATCTTCTCCTCTTGCCGTTAAAAATGTAATAATGGTTTCGCTTAGGCTAGGCTCTTCTCTAATACGTTCGCAAGCCTCAATGCCATCCATTTTTGGCATCATTACATCTATTATTATTAAATGAGGCTGATGTTTCTTAGCTAATTTTACGGCTTCTTCACCATTTTCTCCTTTTATAACTTGGTAGCCTTCTGCAGATAGATTAAAACCTACAATTTCCAAAATATCTAGGTCATCATCAACCAATAATATTTTAATGTCTTTTTTTTTCAATTGAATTCCGTTTTAAAATAAATGTAAATATAAATGATATCTATATCACCTGCTTATAAATATGAAATTGATAACAATTCCCTAACATTGAAAATATAATTAATTGAGCCTTAGAACCACCTGACATTTACCGTGTTAACATATTGTAAAATAATAAGTATTAACTAAACTCATTCTTAAAACTCACTATTTGTTATTATATTTGTGTCTAACTTTTTATACAATTCAAATTATGAAAAAAATTTACTTTTTATTTACTTTACTTTCTATGTTAAGCTTTACTGCTTTCTCTCAAGGGAGTGAAAATTTTGACAACAGTACTGCTGCTGCCAGTTATGGTGATGGTAGTTTTGAAGGAACTAATGCGACTTGGAGTTATACCCATTCGAGGGATGAAGGAGATTTTGCTATAAATGGTAAAGGATTAATGCTTAGAAGAGCAAATGAACCAAGTAGCCTTTCTGCAACAATATCTGGAGGAATTGGTAACTTTTCAGTAAACACTAGAAAAGCTTTTACCGGTAATGCAACGCGTAAACTAGAATTGGTTGTAAATGGAACCGTTGTCGCTCAAATTGAACCAGAATATGGTGAAGGTGAGGACGCAACTATTATTCCTTTCTCATACGATGTAAATACTCCAGGTGATGTGTCTATAATTCTTAGACTTTATGGAAGCAATGGAAATCAACAATTAATTCTTGATGATATTGTATGGACAGCTTTTGAAGGTACACCGTCTCCAAGTATTGCAATAACAAGCCCTAGTGATAATACTGCTTTTGCACCTGGTACAACTAGTGTAAACTTATCAGTTAATGTACTAAATTTTAATGTTGGTGCAACTACTGGTGGATTTGATGGTCATATTCATTGGACAATAAATGGTACTGCTCAACCAATGAAGTACGATACTAACGATGAAACTTTAACTGTTGCAGATGGTCAATCTTATACGGTTTTTATGCAACTAGTTGACAATAGCCATACTCCTATAGTACCTGCTGTTAATACTACTACAACCTTTAGCGTCGCATCTATAAACCAAGTTTCTAATATTACTGAATTAAGAGCTGGTACACTTGGTGACACATACGAATTAACAGGTGAAGCCATTATATCTTATATTGTTACAGATGGTACTAGAAACCAAAAATATATCCAAGATGGTGGTGCTGGAATCTTAATCGATGATTCAGCTGGCTTATTAAGCACTCCGTTTAATAATGGTGATGGTATCACAGGATTAAAAGGACAGCTTACTGAGTTTGCTAATACGCTTCAGTTTGTTCCAACTCAAAACGTAACAAGCGCGTCTTCTACAGGTAACACATTAACTCCAATCGTTGTGAGTGTTTCAGATCTTTTAAATAATGGTGAGGACTACGAAAGTAGGTTAATCACTATTAATAGTGCAACGTTTGCTGAAGTTGGTTTATTTGAAGATAACTTTAACTACAACATATCTAACGGAGGTGACACTACAATTTGTAGAGTTGCTTTTGGTGATGAAGATTTAATTGATACTGCTATACCTACAACTGCTGTAAGCATTACTGGTTTAGGTGGACAATTTAATGACGATTATCAAATTTTCCCAAGATATACTACTGATATCGCTGCACCATTAAGTGTTACAGATTTTAACGCTAACACTTTTAGCTTATATCCTAACCCAACAAATACTGGGTCTGTTTCAATCGCTTCTACAAATAGCGAAGCTATCTCTGTTCAAGTATTTGATATCTTAGGTAAGCAAGTTAAAAACCAAACATTAACTAACAACACGTTAAATGTTGCTAACTTAAAGTCTGGTGTTTACATCGTAAAAATCACTCAAAACAATGCTTCTACAACTAAGAAATTAGTGATTAAGTAAGCATAAAGTTTAATACTTTTTTAAAAGCGTCTCGAAAATTTTCGAGACGCTTTTTTATTTTCCATATTTTTGCAGAATGATATCTAAAGACGCCATTTTTAATATAAATTCTAGAGCAGAATTTGATGCTATAGCCATGGATGTTTTTAAATTTCAATTTAAACACAATAAGGTTTATCGTTCATTTTGTGACTTACTTTACAAGCATCCCTCAGATATAAAAGAGGTATCTGACATTCCATTTCTCCCAATTCAGTTTTTTAAATCTCGTAAAGTCTTAAGTTCTAATTTACCAATAGAAAAAACATTTAGTAGTTCTGGCACCACCGGAAGTATTACAAGTAAACATTTGGTTACGGACTTAAATCTGTACGAAAAAAGCTATCTAAAAGCATTTAGGCACTTTTACGGGAATATTGAAGACTACGTAGTATTAGCCTTATTACCATCTTATTTAGAGCGCGATGGCTCATCACTTATATATATGGTAAATGATTTAATTGAGAAATCAAAACAACCCGAAAGCGGATTTTACCTCAATAATCATAATGAATTAGTGGACACTCTAAAGTCACTAGAAGTGAAACAGCAAAAAACATTACTTATCGGAGTGTCTTTTGCACTATTAGACGTTGTTGAAAAATTTCAACTCAATTTAAAACATACCGTGATTATGGAAACGGGAGGTATGAAAGGCCGACGAAAAGAAATGATAAGACAAGAATTACATCAAACGCTTCAAGCAGGATTTGGTGTCCAGGAAATCCATAGTGAATATGGCATGACCGAACTTTTAAGTCAGGCGTATTCTAAAGGTAATGGAGTATTTCAATGTCCACCATGGATGAAAATATTAACACGCGATACTGAAGATGCTCTCACCATTCAAACGGCCAATAAAACAGGTGGTATTAATGTTATTGACTTAGCCAATCTTAATTCTTGTGCATTTATTGCAACGCAAGATTTGGGTAAAGTTAATGATCATGGCGAATTTGAAATCATTGGAAGATTCGATAATTCTGATATTAGAGGATGTAATTTAATGGCTTTGTAAGGAATTGAAATAACTCTCGACTTAATAATAGCTATGAAAAAGTAAGATTTTCAAATAGTTGATTGATTGGTTATTAAGTGCTCAGAATAAATTTTGGGCACTTTTTTTGTGACATAAAAAAAAGACCTGTTATCTCTATTCGATAGACAGGTCTTTATTTTTTCAGGAATTTAGTCTTAAACAATTTCTAAAATAAAGTTTGTTTTCTTCCCTCTACTAAGAATAATATATTTATCGTGAATAAGATCTTCCGAAGACAACTTATAATCCTCCTTAACCTTTTCCTTATTAACAGATACGGCATTTTCCTTTAACGCTCGTCTGGCATCACCATTAGAATTTAAGAAACTTGTTTTTGCAGCTAAAGCACCAATCATATCTATACCTTCTTCAAATTCTGTTTTAGAAATTTTCGCATGTTTTACACCTTCAAAAACATCTAAAAATAAAGATTCAGAGAGTTGTTTAATTTCATTTTTAAAATCTTTACTAAACAATATTTGAGACGCTTTTACCGCATTATCATAGTCCTCTTTACTATGTACAAAAACCGTAACTTCTTCTGCTAAACGTTTTTGTAATAATCTTAAATGAGGTGTTTCTTTATGCTCTGCAATTAAAGCTTCAATAGTTTCTTTATCTAAAAATGTAAATATTTTAATATACTTCTCAGCATCTTCATCGGTTGAATTTAACCAGAACTGATAAAATTTATAAACTGATGTTTTATCTGCATCTAACCAAACATTTCCACCTTCAGACTTTCCAAATTTAGAACCATCAGCTTTGGTAATTAATGGGCAAGTCATTGCATAAGCTTTGGCCTGGTCATCACCGTCATGCATACGTCTTACCAACTCTGTACCTGTAGTAATATTTCCCCATTGATCACTGCCTCCCATTTGTAGTTTACAACCCATTGTTTTATACAAATGATGAAAATCATAACCTTGAATCAATTGGTATGTAAATTCGGTAAAAGACATTCCGATACTTCCTTCTTCGCCAGAAAAACGTTTCTTTACAGAATCTTTAGCCATCATGTAATTTACAGTAATACGTTTACCGACATCTCTAGCAAAATCTATAAAACTAAATGTCTTCATCCAGTCGTAGTTATTTACTAAAACAGGTGCATTTTTATTTGTAGAATTAAAATCTAAAAATCGAGATAATACACGTTTTATTCCTGCTACATTGTGTGCTAAAGCTTCTTCGTCCAAAAGGTTACGTTCATCACTTTTTCCAGACGGATCTCCTATCATGCCAGTTGCACCACCAACTAAAGCAATCGGTTTATGACCTGCTTTTTCTAAATGAACCAATAAAATTATTGGGACTAAGCTACCAATGTGTAAGGAATCTGAGGTTGGATCGAAACCAATATAGGCAGTAGTCATTTCATTATCTAGTTGCTCTTCTGTTCCAGGCATGATATCGTGTACCATTCCTCTCCAACGTAATTCTTCTACAAACTTATTTGCCATTGCTTTTTTAGTTTCAAATTGATTTGCGCAAAGATAAGTTTCCACCGTTAAAGAGAAAAGACAATTTTAACTCAATTTAGTACACACAAATTTTAAGCTCGTAAAAGGTATCAAAAAGGAAATTCGTATTTTAATTAGGGGTTAAAAAACCGTAACTTTACCCAATGATTTTAGTTACAGGAGGTACAGGCTTGGTAGGTTCGCATTTACTTTTTCAACTTTTAAAAAGTAATAAGTGTATACGTGCAACATATAGACGAGAAGAGACACTTTCTCGGGTTAAGCATGTATTCTCATATTTTTCAGATAATGCTGAAACCCTGTTTAATAATATAGAATGGGTTGAAGCGGATGTAAATAATGTACCAAAACTTCAAGATGCTTTTATAGATATTACACATGTGTATCACTGTGCAGCATTTGTCTCTTTTGAACCTGATAAATATAGAGTTTTAAGAAAAATTAATATTGAAGGTACAGCTAATATTGTTAACCTATCAATTAGTCATCAAATAAAGAAGTTGTGTTATGTAAGTACTATTGCTGCTATTGGTCATCATAATAATCCGAAACAGTTGATAGACGAACAAACCGATTGGAATCCTGAGGATGACAATAGCGTTTATGCCATTACCAAGTATGGAGCAGAACTCGAAGTTTGGAGAGGTACGCAAGAAGGCTTAGATGCTGTAATTGTAAACCCAGGTATTATTCTAGGTGCTGGCTACTGGAACGGTGGCAGTAGCGGTAGTTTATTTAAACGAATTTACAATGGTTTTCCATATTACACAACGGGAGTCACTGGTTATGTAGATGTTTGGGATGTGGTAACTGCCATGGAACAACTTATGATTAGCAATATTACAAATGAAGGCTTTATTTTAGTATCCGAGAATTTAAGTTTTAAAACTTTTTTAAGTCATACAGCACTACAATTAGATGTAAAGGCACCGAGAAAAGAAGCAAAACCCTGGTTATTAGAGATGGCTTGGAGATTAGATTGGCTAAAGCATAAGCTATTTGGTAAACGCCGAAGTTTAGCTAAACAAGCAGCAAAATCTGCCACGAGCAGCACTTATTATGATGCATCAAAAATACAAACTTACCTCAATTTTAAATTTAAATCTATTAATAAGAGTATAGAAGAGGTTAGCAATTTATTTCTTAAAGATCGTCTATAGACTTCCTATTTTTTAAAGCTACCGAATCTTTGATATTATTAATCCCTTTTAATGGTAATTCTTCAATTGGTGTTTTTTCCTTTTTAGAAATGGAATCTCTACGTTTTTTTATAGAATCTGTCTCCTTTTCTCTTATGGCTTCAAAATATTCCTTTTCAGACTCTAACCTTTTCTTTACTTCATCTACAATTTCCTTATAGGTTTCAGTATCAAAAGCATAATAATTATTACTTTCTGCAAACCGCGCACTATCAATATTATGCTTTTTTAAGATATAAATTTCTGGGTCTAAATTGTTTTTTTCCAATGTTAACCTATTGACTCCTTTAGCTGCATTTAGCACGTATAAATCGTATAAGAAATCCGTCATTTTGGATTTCGATATCAAGTTATCTGGCTTTTTAGGCCGTTGCAAACCATTGCAAGCCAAAATGAGTATACCCAATACTAATATAATACTAAATCGCTTTAACATTTTATCTATCAAAAGTTAATCGTTGTCCTGCTTTAACGTCTAAAACGTTAAAATTGTTATATACTAATTGTCCATTAACAAAAGTATGAGTAATTCTACTTTTAAAGGTGTTTCCTTCAAATGGAGACCAAGCACATTTATAAAGAATATTACTTTTATTAACCGTCCATGGACTTTGAGGATCTATAATAACCAAATCCGCAAAATAGCCTTCCTTAATGTAACCTCGTTTTTCTACATTAAATAATATAGCTGGATTATGACACGCCTTTTCCACAATCTTCTCTACAGAAATCTTCCCCTGATGATGCGCTTCCATTAAAGCTACTAAAGCATGTTGTACCAAAGGTCCGCCAGAAGGTGCGTTAGTATAATTATTATTTTTTTCTTCTAAAGTATGTGGAGCATGGTCTGTAGCAATAACATCGATTCTATCATCTAACAATGCCTTCCAAAGTTGATCCCTATCTTTTGATGTTTTTACTGCAGGATTCCATTTAATATGACTTCCTTTTTTAGCATAATCCTCATCAGAAAACCATAGATGGTGTACACAAACCTCTGCAGTGATCTTTTTATCTTTTAAAGGAATTTTATTAGAAAATAATTTTGTTTCTTTTCCTGTAGACAAATGAAATACGTGCAATCTCGCTCCTGTTTTCTTTGCCAGTTCAATAGCTTTTGAAGACGACATGTAACAAGCCTCTTCACTTCGGATTATTGGATGCATTTCCATAGGAATATCATCTCCGTATTCTGCCTTATACTTTGCCAAATTGGCCTTTACAGTGGCTTCGTCTTCACAGTGTACAGAAATCACCATATCCGTACTAGAGAATATTTTTTCGATTACCTTAGGATCATCAACAAGCATATTTCCTGTAGAAGACCCTAAAAATAGTTTTAAACCTGCTACGGTTTTAGGATCTACTTTTAAGATTTCGTCTAAATTATCATTGGTACCACCAAACATAAACGAATAATTAGCATAAGATGAGGCTGCAGCGATTGCAAATTTATCTTCTAACTTTTCTACTGTTGTAGTCTGTGGGTTGGTATTAGGCATCTCTATAAAGGAAGTAATTCCTCCTGCAATAGCAGCTTTAGATTCCGATTCAATATTTGCTTTATGTGTTAATCCTGGTTCTCTAAAATGCACCTGATCATCGATCATACCAGGAAACACATACTTGCCTTCTGCATCAATAACATTAATATCTGCAGATTTCACGCTAATAGACGTTTCAATTTCTTTAATAATCTGGTCTTCGATAAAAATATCTCCTTCAATGATTTTTCCTTCGTTGACAATTCTTGCGTTTTTTATGAGGGTATTTCGCTTCATATATATTTAATTAGCAAATAAGCTTTTAATTTTTAAACTAATAACTCCAAATATAGCTTCGGTTATGATGCCTCCACTCATTTTAGATTTTCCTTTTATTCTATCCTTAAAAATAACTGGTATTTCTACGATTTTAAACTGTTTTTTATGGGCCTTGAATTTCATTTCAATTTGAAATGCATAGCCTACAAATTTTATTTTTTTAAGATTAATGGTTTCTAATACTTCTCTTCTATAGCATATAAAACCTGCTGTTGAATCTTTAACTTTCATCCGTGTTATTAACCTTACATAACACGATGCTCCATAAGATAAGAGAATACGAGACAATGGCCAATTTACTACGGTTATTCCTTTAACGTATCTTGATCCTACAGCAACATCTGCACCGTTTACAGCACAAGCTTCATATAATCTAATAAGATCATCAGGGTTATGCGAAAAATCGGCATCCATTTCAAAAATATATTGATAGGCATTTTGTAGAGCCCATTCAAATCCAGCAATATAAGCCGTTCCTAAACCACTTTTCTCTTTTCGTTCTAATAAAAATAAGCAATTTTTAAATTCTTCTTGTAAGTGCTTAACCGTATCCGCAGTTTTATCTGGAGAGTTGTCATCGACAATAAGCACATCAAAGTCCTTCTGCTGTGCCAATACGGCTCTGATGATTGATTCTACATTCTCAATCTCATTATAGGTAGGGATTATTACAATAGCGTCCGACATTAACTCACTTTTAAACACTCTTCGGAGTGACTTCTATAATTTGAACAAAAATAGAGTTTTTAATGGATTAAATCTCAGAATTAACTTTTTTGATAGATATGAATAGGTCTTATAATAATCAACTCATTTTTTATAATTTAGCAGCATGCGAAATTATATAACTCACGAGTGGTTTACTATTTTTACAATCGTAGGATTGTTTTCCATCGTGATGGCAAAATATTTAAATACGCTTCGGTTTAAAGATTTCTTATATGTTATAGGCAATTCTAAATACCTTAAACTATATGTTAAAGATCAAAAATTTATAGATCAATTTGATAGTTTACTATTTATAAATTTATCCCTTTCGCTAAGTACCTTTATATTTTTTGCATATAATACGTTTATAAACACTATTGATTTTGAACTTATTTCATTTTTAAAATTATTGTTTGCGGTTTCTACCATACTTATTATTAAAACACTTTTAGAACGCTTAATTGGCAGCTTATTTGAAATGGATAGCTTAATTGACGAGTATTTATTTCAAAAAACGACCTTTAAAAATTTTTCAGGCATTGTCTTTTTAATCGCCAATTTATTTCTGCTCTACACCGATGTAAGTACGGATATAGTTATCATCTCAGCAGTTGCCATTGTTTGCCTGATAAATGCCATTGGATTTTTAACTTCATATAAAACCCATCAAAAGTTAATTAATCCAAATTTTTTCTATTTTTTATTGTATCTTTGCGCTCTCGAAATTGGCCCTTATGTACTTTTATTTAAGGTAATTAGAGAATATAACGTTTAAAAATACCAAGTTTACGTATGAAAGTGAAAACAATTTTAGTGTCACAACCAGAGCCTAAAATAGAGAACTCCCCATACTTTGATTTGCAAGAAAAGCAAAAAGTAAAAGTAGACTTTAGACCGTTTATACACGTTGAAGGTGTGTCCTCTAAAGATGTAAGACAACAAAAAGTTGATCTTAGTAAATATACAGCCATCATACTCACAAGTAGAAATTCAGTAGATCACTTTTTTAGAGTCGCAGATGAAATGCGTTTTAAAGTACCAGATTCTATGAAGTATTTCTGCCAGTCTGAAGCAGTAGCTTATTATTTACAAAAGTATGTGGTGTATAGAAAACGTAAAATATATGTTGGAAAACGTACGTTTGAAGATTTAATGCCTTTGATCAAAAAATATAAGGACGAATCATTTTTATTACCAACTACAGATAAAGTTAAACCTATTATACCAGAATTATTAGATAATTTAGGAGTTAATTGGAAACAAGCCACATTTTACAAAACGGTTATCAGTGATTTATCTGATTTATCTAATGTAACTTATGATATCTTAGTATTCTTTAGTCCGTCTGGTATAGAATCTTTATTCCATAATTTTCCAGATTTTAAGCAAAACGAAACGCGTATTGCTGTCTTTGGTAATACAACAGTAAAAGCAGTAAAAGAAAAAGGATTGCGTGTAGATATTTCGGCACCAACACCAGAAACTCCGTCTATGACCATGGCATTACAAAAATATATTGATGCTGTGAACAAGGGGAAGTAATTTCTTTTTAAAAAACATATTGTAAAAATCCTAACTATAAATTTAGTTGGGATTTTTTTTAGATTATATGTCATCATAAAAAAGGCGATTCTAAATTTAGAATCGCCTTTTTTTAATTTATTTGACTTTTTTTAGAAAGCATAACGCTGTGGACCACCACGTCTCACTTCTTCTGAGGCATAAGATTCAAACTTTTTAAAATTTTCTCTAAATGCATTGGATAATTTAAAAGCCATTTTATAATAAGCTTCATCATTATTCCAAGTCGTTCTAGGGCTCAACACTTCTGTCGGTACTCCAGGACACGATCTTGGTTGTGCCACTCCAAATACAGAATGTATATGATAATCCTCGTAAGTATAATCCTTTAAATCACCATTTAAAGCTGCATTAATCATAGCACGCGTATATTTTAATTTCATACGTGTACCAACTCCATAAGGGCCACCTGTCCAACCTGTATTAACCAACCAAACATTGACACCAGCATCTTTCATCTTTTTACTTAACATTGCAGCATATTCTGTGGGATGTAATGGCATAAAAGGTGCACCAAAACAAGCTGAAAAACTTGGTACAGGTTCTACTACACCTGCTTCTGTACCTGCTACCTTAGCCGTATAACCAGAAATAAAATGATAAGCTGCCTGACTTGGAGTCAATTTAGAAATTGGAGGCAACACACCAAAAGCATCAGCGGTTAAAAAGAATATATTCTTAGGATTTTTTCCTATAGAAGGTTTTCTAATATTATCTATATGATAAATTGGGTAACTCACTCTTGTATTTTGTGTAATCGATGTATCAGCAAAATCTACGTTGCCCTTATCATCCATTATTACATTTTCAAGAATAGCTCCCTTTTTAATAGCTCCAAAAATTTCTGGTTCTTGTTCTTGAGACAAGTTAATAACCTTAGCATAGCAACCTCCTTCAAAATTAAAAACGGTGTTTTCGTTAGTCCAACCGTGTTCATCGTCACCAATAAGGCTACGGTTAGGATCTGTAGAAAGGGTTGTTTTACCTGTTCCAGAAAGTCCAAAGAAAATAGCAGTATCATCGTTCTTACCAACATTAGCACTACAATGCATTGGCAAAGTATTTTTATATACAGGAAGTATAAAGTTTAAAGCAGAGAAAATGCCTTTTTTAATTTCACCTGTATAACCTGTTCCTCCAATTAAAGCAATTTTACGAGTAAAATCTAAAATTGCAAAATTGTGCTGACGTGTACCATCTACTTCAGGATCTGCCATAAAACCAGGAGCATTTACCACTGTCCATTCTGGAGAAAATGTGTCTAGCTCAGATTCTGTTGGACGTAAAAACATGTTATACGCAAACATATTACTCCAAGGGTACTCATTAATGACTCTAATATTTAATTTGTAATCCTCATCTGCACAAGCATAACTATCTCGTACATAAACTTCTTTGTCAGATAAATATTCAACTACTTTGTCATAAAGTTTTTGAAATTTATTACTGTCAAATGCAATGTTAATATCTCCCCACCAAATTTTATCTTTGGTAATGTCATCTTTAACAATAAATCGATCCATAGGAGAGCGACCCGTAAATTCACCTGTATTAACAGCTAAAGCACCAGTTGAGGCTTCTACACCCTGACCTTTTGCAATGGTCTCGTTGTGTAATTCCTCTGAAGATAATTGATAATTAACTTTTGCATTCTTAATTCCATATTGATCTAACGAAATCGATTTCGTTAATTGGGAATGATTTGCCATATTATTTGTGTTGTTTAGTGCCGCAAAATTAAAATATTATTTTGAAAAAGCCTTGTAGATCACTATTAATCCTTCTGTTTTCTTAGAACACCAATTAACATAACGACCCAAGCCATAATTAATAAGAGACCTCCAATAGGCGTAATCATAGCTATAGTCTTAAAATCGAAGCTCGACAATTTATTTGTAGCTAATCCATATATAGATCCAGAGAAGCACAAAACACCTGCCAATACTAAATAAAAGATGATATTCTTCATTTTAAAATTCACAAATGAAGTACCTCCTAGAATTATAAGAAAAAACGCATGATACAATTGGTAACGCACACCTGTTTCAAACGATTTAATAGCATTGGCATCTACCAATTTCTCTAAACCATGAGCGGCAAATGCACCCAAAATAATTCCTATAATCCCTAAAATTGATCCAGCGACTAATAACTTTTTATCCATAATTAAAACGTTAATTCGGTTTCTAATACATCATGTATTTATTACATTCGTACAAAGAATTTCTGTAAATATCATCAATCATCTAATACTAAAATATTTACATAAATTCAATGCAAAATTAGTTATATAAAGTCATTATGCGAAACATATTAATTATTGGAGCAGGAAAATCTTGCTCATATCTTATAAAATATTTAATCGATCATTCAAAAACCGAAAATCTTCATATTACCATTGGAGATCTTAACCTAGACAATGCCAAAAAACTGGTTGGAGACCATCCCAATATAGAAGTTATACATTTAGACGTCTTTAACTCAGAGTCTCGCATTGCTGCGGTTAAAAATGCTGATATAGTGATTTCAATGTTACCTGCTCGTTTTCATATCGAAGTTGCTAAAGATTGTATTACATATAAAAAGAATATGGTGACCGCATCTTATGTTAGTAAAGAGATGGAAGCTTTAGATGAAGATGCTAAAGCCAATAACCTTATTTTTATGAACGAAATTGGTGTAGACCCTGGAATTGACCATATGAGTGCTATGCATGTCATTGACCGTATTAGAGATAAAGGTGGTAAAATGATATTATTTGAATCCTTTACAGGCGGTTTGGTTGCACCAGAAAGTGATAATAATCTTTGGAACTATAAATTTACATGGAACCCTAGAAATGTTGTTGTTGCTGGACAAGGAGGAGCTGCCAAGTTCTTACAAGAAGATAAATTTAAGTACATACCATATAATCGTTTATTTAGACGAACAGAATTTTTAGATGTGGAAGGGTATGGCCGTTTTGAAGGTTATGCCAATAGAGATTCCTTAAAATACCAAGAAGTTTATGGATTAGACCATATTAAAACACTTTATAGAGGTACTATTAGACGTGTTGGGTTTAGTAGAGCGTGGAATGTCTTTGTTCAACTTGGAATGACGGATGATAGTTACACTATAGAAGACAGTGCTAATATGAGCTATCGTGATTTTGTGAATTCTTTTTTACCATACAGTCCAACGGATTCTGTTGAGCTTAAATTTAGACATGCCCTTAAAATAGATCAAGATGATATTGTTTGGGATAAATTTATGGAACTTAACATTTTTAGTTCTGAAAAAATGGTAGAATTAGACCAAGCCACACCAGCTCAAATTCTTCAAAAAATCTTAATGGACAGCTGGACTTTAGATCCAGACGATAAAGATATGATTGTGATGTATCATAAATTTGGATACGAATTAGATGGTAAAAAACATCAAATAGATGCTACAATGGTCACTTTAGGCCAAGACCAAACTTATACAGCCATGTCTAAAACAGTAGGTTTGCCTGTTGCAATTGCCACTTTAGCCATTCTAAACGGAAAAATTAAAACACCAGGAGTTCAAATTCCTATCACAAAAGAAGTGTACACGCCAATTTTAAAAGAGTTAGAAGCGTATGATGTTGTATTTAAAGAATATGAAGTTCCTTATATGGGCTACAATACTCTAAACATCTAAAAAGCACCACTTATATAGATTAACACATTAAAGCGTTTCAAAATGAAACGCTTTTTTTATCTTTAACTTTCAATGTATAAGATTTTGATTCATGAAGATTAATGACAACGGAATTTACATCGATGGTATTGATAAAAAAATACTACGCGCTTTAATGGACGATGCAAGAACACCAATCCTCGAAATTGCTCGAAATGTTGGAATTTCAGGCGCTGCCATACATCAACGTCTTAAAAAACTTGAAAAATCTGGACTTTTAGCAGGATCTAAGTTTATTATCAATCCAAAAGCTTTAGGGTATACCACCATGGCTTTTGTGGGAGTATATCTCGATAAAGCTATTAGTAATCCTGAAGCTGTTAAGCAATTAAAAAAAATCCCAGAAGTTATTGAATGTCATTACACCACTGGAAACTGGTCTATCTTCATTAAAATACTCTCTAAGAACAATGAGCATTTAATGCATGTGCTCAATTCTGAAATACAAAGTATCAAAGGAGTTTCTAGAACAGAAACATTTATTTCGCTTCAAGAGCAAATTAATAGACAAATTAAAATCTAATCGTTATGGTGCAGGATTAGGAATATCTGCATGTACAGCATTAATTGCTTCTATAATCTCATCGGATAACGACACATGAATACTCTCTATATTTTCTTCTAATTGTTTTAGATTCGTTGCACCTATTATATTACTGGTTACAAACGGTCTTTCGTTTATAAACGCTAAGGCCATTTGCGCTAAAGACATATTATGATCTTCAGCTATTTTTAAATAACGCTTCGCCGCTTTAGTTGCATTATCACTACTATATCTCGAAAAATGTGAAAACACATTCAGTCTTGCGTTTTTCTCAGCAATTCCTTTAATATATTTACCAGATAATACACCAAAAGCTAATGGAGAATAAGCCAATAGGCCTATGTTTTCTCGGTGTGCTACCTCTGCCAAATCACCTTCAAAAACTCGGTTAATTAATGAATAAGCGTTTTGAATGGTACACATACGCGGCAAATCATGTTGTTTAGACGCTTCCATATAGCGCATGGTTCCCCAGGCTTTTTCATTAGAAATTCCTATATGTCTTATTTTTCCAGTCTTAATGATTTCATCCAAATTATAAAGAATCTCATTAAAATTATCTTCCCACTCATCATCACTATTATACTTATAATCTCTAACACCAAACGTGTTGGTATTACGCTCTGGCCAGTGTAATTGATATAAATCTATATAATCGGTTTGTAACCGTTTTAAGCTATTATTTACAGCATCGTTTAGCGCTTCTTTACTAAATCCATTAGTTCTAATATGAGCAGTATAATCTCCTGTTCCTGCTATTTTAGAACCCAACACAATCTTATCTCTATTTCCGGTTTTTGCTAACCAATTTCCAATGATGCGTTCAGTTTCTGCATAGGTTTCTTGTCTTGCTGGAACAGGATATAACTCAGCAGTATCAAAGAAATTAACTCCTTTATCTAAAGCAAAATCCATTTGAGCAAAACCTTCTTCTTGGGTATTTTGGTTCCCCCAAGTCATGGTGCCTAAACATATTTTACTAACGCTTATATCTGTATTTGGTAATGTGGTAGATTTCATTGTATTTGCTGTTAAAACGGGAACCAGTTTTTAGTTCAATATTTAGTTTCTAAATTAGGTTTTTACTGTGCTTAATCTGAGTGTAAATATAAGAAGACCTCACATGTTTTAGAATCTGTGAGGTCTAAAAAAATTTAATTGGTCTTTACCTGGATGATGGACGTAGAATTTTCATTAAATAGATAACTACACTTCCGCAAATTATGACATCAAGGAACAAAGTTTAATTCGCAATGATGCACTAATTTATATTTCGTTTAATAACTTAGAAATCTCATCTAGTTTTGGTGTTAAAATAACTTCAATACGTCTATTTTTAGCTCTTCCGTCTGCGGTATCATTGGTAGCAATTGGCGCAAATTCTCCGCGACCTGCAGCAGTTAAATTCTCAGGATTAATGGCGTCATTTTCTCTAAGAATATTTACAATAGCTGTGGCACGTTTTGCTGATAAATCCCAATTACCACTTAGTTGCGCGTTACCTTTATAAGGCACATTATCTGTATGCCCTTCAATTAACACTGAAATTTCAGGATTTTCTGCCAATACACTACCTAATTGTCTTACGGCTTGTTTTCCTTGAGTTCCCACATACCAACTTCCAGATTCAAACAACAATTTATTTTCCATAGAAATATAAACTTTTCCGTTACGTTGCTCTACAGTTAACCCTTTGCCTTCAAAATTAGTTAAGGCTTTAGATATTGCATCTTTTAATTTGTTCATGGCAGCGTCCTTTGAAGCTATTACATTCTCTAATTCTGCTACACGTTGCGATCGACTTTCCAACTCTTGCTTTAAAGCCTTTAAACGCTCGTTTTCAGCTGACAAAGCTTGTTCCTTAGCTTCTAATTGTGCTAAAAGCTCTCTATTTTTCTGTGCATTTTTTGCAATGGATGCCGAACTATTTTCCTCTAAAGCTTTGTAGGAAGCTTTTAACGTTTCTAAATTTGATTTTGCAGCAGCATAATCTGCCTGAAGCTTATCGCGTTCTGCTACAGCTTTATCATAAGAACTTTGTAATTGGTCTAAATCATTGCTAAGCTTTGTTTTATCACTAGACAGTGCCTCTAATTCATCAGATAAACTACGGTTTTCTTGTTTTAAATTGGCATATTTATCTTCAAGGTCTGTGTAAATCTTTTTTGATACACACGATGACATTAGTGTAAATGTTACTGCTAAAATTGACAATTTTTTAATCATGATTTTGAGGCTATTTTATATTTATTTATTGATTTTTATTTTATAATTAAATTACAAATCGAGTTCGAGCATAATTGGACAATGGTCACTATGCACAGCTTCCGTTAATATAACGCTACGTTTTATTTTTTCTTGTAATGGAGTACTAACCATAGCATAATCTAAACGCCAACCTTTATTATTTGCTCTAGCATTTGCTCTGTAACTCCACCATGAGTATTCTTGACGCTCAGGATGTAAATATCTAAAACTATCAATAAAGCCACTCTCTATAAATTTCCCTAGCCATTCGCGTTCTTCTGGTAAAAATCCAGATACGCCTTTCATTTTTGGATTATGAATATCTATTTCTTCATGACAAATATTGTAATCTCCACAAACCACTAAATTTTGTTTTTCAGCTTGAAGCTCTGTTAAATATTGCTGAATTAAATTCATGTATTCAAACTTATGCGATAATCTGGCATCATTAGTACCAGATGGCAAATACATACTCATTATAGAAACCTCATCATAGTCTACTCTAATATTTCTTCCTTCAAAATCCATAGACTCTATTCCAGTTCCAAATTCTATATGATTGGGCTCTGATTTACATAAAATTGCAACTCCGCTATAGCCTTTTTTTTGTGCGCTAAACCAGTAATTAAAATTGTAACCCGCCTCTGTAAATAAACTCAAATCGAGTTGCTCTTCCATGGCTTTAATTTCTTGCAAACAAATAACATCGGGATCTGTTGCTTTTAACCATTCAACAAAACCTTTATTTAAGGCCGCTCTAATACCATTTACGTTGTAAGAAACTATTTTCATATTTATACCAGATAGACTCCGATGGTTCTCGGATAGCATCTCTTTTTTAGTTATACATTAGATTAACCGCTAAATTAAATAATACGCTACTTTTACACCATTATTTTAAGCTTGTTTTAACGATAAAATATTTTAGGCTTAAAACAGTTATTATTCTACATGAAAAATGCGATTTCCGTTTTACTAATCCTAAGTGCTTTTTGGGGCTTTGCTCAAGAGCAGCATGGTAATTATGTGATAAAGAAATTAGCCGTTTCAGATTCCATAAAAATAGATTCTGTAAGTATTAATCCATCTCAGTTTAGTTTAAAAACCACAGACAACAAAATTATAGATTCTACTTTATATTCCATTGATTTCCCTAACGCTCTTTTACGCTTTAAAGCACCTATAACAATAGATAGCGTTAAAATTTCATACCTACGGTATCCTAATTTTCTAACCAAAGTTTACAAGCAGTTAGATGATAGTATCATTATAGAACGTTCTTCTGAATTTCAGCAATTATACCAAATTCAAAACACCACATCAAAAAATACGTTTACACCATTTGAAGGCTTAACGACTTCCGGAAGCATATCGAGAGGAGTGACTATAGGAAATAATCAGAACTCTGTATTAAATAGTGAACTCGATTTACAGATTTCCGGAAAACTAAGTGACAAAGTATCCTTAAGAGCTTCTATACAAGATGCCAATATTCCACTACAAGAAAGTGGTTATTCGCAACGCTTAGATGAATTTGACCAAGTGTTTATAGAATTATTTAGCGACGATTGGAATATACGCGCTGGAGACATCGATTTAGAAAATACTAAAAGTTATTTCGCTAATTTTTCTAAGCGCGTACAAGGATTAATGGTGAATGCCAATTTAAGCGAGAAAACATCTGTGTATGCTTCAGGAGCTTTGGTCCGTGGGCAATTTACCACTACACAATTTACAGCGCAAGAAGGGAACCAAGGGCCGTATAAATTACGTGGCTCTAATAACGAATTGTACGTTTTAGTCGTGTCCGGTAGCGAAACCGTATACGTTAACGGAGTGCCTTTAGAACGTGGAGAAAACAACGATTACATTATAGATTATAATGCTGGTGAAATTATTTTCAACTCCACATTTCCTATTACTTCCGAAATGCGAATTACAGTAGATTATCAATTTAGCGAACGCAATTATTCACGTTTTACAGTATTTGGTGGTGCTAATTTTGAAACTGAAACTTTAAAATTAAATGTATCAATCTATTCAGAAAGTGATGCTAAAAATCAACCTTTACAACAAAATCTATCTACAGAACAAACACAAATTTTAGCAGATGCAGGTGATAACCAAGACTTGATGGTTGCCCCTTCCTCAACTCCTACCACCTATTCTGAAAATCGAATTTTATACAAAAAGGAATTCATTGGGTCGGAGGAAGTATTTGTGTTTTCTAATAATCCCGACGATGATTTATACAGCGTTAGTTTTTCTTTAGTTGGAGATAACCAAGGGAATTACATACTCAACAACTCAAATGCCATAAATAATATTTATGAATATATTGCACCAATAGCTGGTATACCACAAGGAAACTATGATCCGGTTGTACAGTTAGTAGCTCCAGAACGCTTGCAAATTGCTATTGTTAATGGCCAATATACACCTTCTAAAAATACCGATGTCTTTTTTGAATTGGCAGGAAGTAAAAAGGATGATAATTTATTCTCGGATATAGACGATGCTAATAACGATGGTTTTGCCGGAAAATTCACATTAAAACAAAACATCGTTCAAACAGATAGTCTTTGGAATTTATCAGCCTTGGTTGATGCCGATTTCATTCAAAAAGATTTTGAAACCATTCAACGTTTATATAGAGCTGAATTTAACAGAGATTGGAATTTAGATCGTACCGAAGACGCTGATAATAGCACCACCAATTATAGCAATCAGTTGCTATTTACAACAGGATTACGCCTAGCACATTCTAAAAAAGGTGTAGCTACTTATAATTTTGAACATTTAAATTATTCGGAAAACTTTACCGGAAACCGACATAATTTTACCGCGAATTTACATTTAGGCGATTTCAATATCTTTTCTAACTCTAGTCTTTTAAACAATGAAAGCACCATAGATCGCTCTACTTTTTTAAGGACATTTAATCGTGTGGTATATGGCAAAAACAATAAATGGACTGGTATAAAGCTAGCGGCAGAAGATAACGAACAACGTATAATTACCACGGATTCACTAACACCATTAAGTCAAAAATTTAAAGAATACGAGGCATTTATTGGAATTGGTGACAGTACCAAAGTTTATGCTGAGGTGGGTTTTATTAAACGATTTAACGACAGTTTGCGCAATAATACACTACAACGCGTTAACAGTTCTGATACTTATTACCTGAAATCGCGATTAATTCAAAACAAGAATACTACACTTCAATTATTTGTGAATTACCGAGAATTAAAATCGGAAGATCCAAACATCTCAAATGAACAAAGTTTAAATAGCCGTTTAAATTTTAATCAAAAATTATTCAACAATCTTATTTTATGGAATACTAGTTTTGAAACCAATTCTGGCAGCTTGGCACAACAAGATTTCACCTATGTAGAAGTAGAAGCCGGACAAGGAGCTTATACCTGGATTGATTATAACGAAAATGATATTCAAGAATTAAATGAATTTGAAATAGCTCAATTTGCAGACCAAGGAAGTTATATCCGAGTGCTCTTACCTAATCAGGTATTTGTGCAAACACATCAAAATCGGTTTGGGCAAACGGTTACTATAAATCCAAAAACATGGTCTGTTTCCGAAAATAAATCGAAACAGTTTTGGTCCCATTTTTATGACCAAACCTCTTTTATTGTTGACAGTAAAAAATTTAAAGACAACAACTCATTTAATATTAATCCTTTTGAAGCTTTAAAAGACGATTTAGACATTGAAGATTTTGTATCCTTAAATTACAGTATTAGAAACGTGCTATTTTTCAATAGAGGTCAACAACATTATACAACCTCGTACACCTTCTTAACCAATAAAAGTCGCAATTTATTATCTACAGGTTTACAGCAAAACAAAACCAATAGTCATCAGCTCAATTTTAATCATAAATTTAATACCAATTGGTTAGTGAATACGCTGGCCAAAGTAGGTAAAGAAGAAAGCAAAAGTCAAAATTTCACCAACCGTAATTATACTATTGATGAATATCAATTTAAACCAAAGCTGAGTTATTTGTTTAATGAAAATACACAGTTCGATGTCTTTTACCAATATACTTCAAAAGAAAATACAACAGGTAGTTTAGAGACCTTGGCTCAGAACAATTATGGGCTATCTTTTACATACAATAATGCACAAAAAATTGCATTAACAGGAGAGTTCAATTTCTTTCAAAACGAATTTAAAGGCAATGCCAATTCGCCAGTAGCCTACCAAATACTAGAAGGATTACAACCCGGAAAAAACTTTACATGGAGTTTATTAGCGCAGAAGAAACTGACTAAATATTTAGATTTGAATTTGAATTATTTTGGCCGAAAATCTGAGACTTCTAAAACAATTCATACCGGAACCATTCAACTAAAAGCCTATTTCTAGTTTTATCTTAACTCATTCTTGTATAAAACCATCAAAAATGGTATTATGTCCCGATACCAACAAAACAAATTAATGAAGGACTTTATAATCATAGGTGCTGCACAAGCAGGTTTGTCTATGGCTTATTTTCTAAAAAAGGCACAAAAAGATTTTTTAATTATTGACCGGGAAGACCAAATTGGAGCATCTTGGCTTAACCGTTGGGATTCTTTAAAGTTATTTACTCCAACCGAGTTTAACCATTTACCAGGTATGGATTTTCCTGCACCCAAAGGACATTACCCTAATAAGTTTGAAGTCGCATCGTATTTTAAACACTACGCGGAAAAATTTCAGTTCCCAATTCAATTAAATACGCTAGCTCAACACATCAACAAAACCGAGAATTACTTTATAATATCTACCGATAAAGGAGACATTAAATGTAGACAAGTCATTGTTGCTACAGGACCGTTTCATATTCCATATACACCAAAATGTCACAAAAACATATCTGATACGATTTATCAAGTTCATAGCAACTATTATAAAACCCCAAATCAGTTGCAAAAAGGGCCAACTCTCGTTGTTGGTGGTGGTGATAGTGGGTTTCAAATTTTAAATGAAATATCTCAAAATACCACAGAAACCACTTATTTTTCTGGAAGTACGGATATTAGAACATTGCCACAAGAGATTTTAGGAAAAACATTATGGTGGTGGTTTACCATCACCGGATTCTTAAGCTTTAGTAAGAATTCTTGGATAGGAAAAATGATTAGCCACTCTAAGCAACCTATTATTGGTACGGATGTAAAGAGCATCATAAATCGAGATAACGTTCAGGTTGTAGGACGTACCGTAAGTGCAGGAGATCACTATATCCAAACCTCAACTCAAAAACTTACCAATATTAAAAATATTATTTGGGCAACAGGCTATAAACCCAATTTTAAATGGATTACAAATATAGAACTTGCTAAAGATGGCTATCCCAAACACCACAGAGGTATTAGTACAACAAAGGGTTTATATTTTATTGGCTTACCATGGCTACATACAAGAGGTTCGGCTACTTTAGGCGGTATTAAAAAAGATGCAGCTTACTTAGCTAATAGAATTTTGTAACATATTAAATCACTGACATAAAACAATTTCAGTTTCAAATTTGTTTTTACTACATGTAACGTTTATTACATAACTACGTACAAAAATTTGTACCTTCGTAATCGTCATGTGCAAACTAGTCGCTTTTTCATATTCATTTTTGATTCTTTTTCAAAGTTTCAATATTAGCTTAGAAGATCTTTCTAAGCTTAGTACTTTATTGGAACATGCGGACTATCATAAAGAAATGTACGGCGATAATTTTTTTCAATTTTTAGCAGAACATTATGGTGACGCAAAAGTTGATCACGATACGGAACACGAAGAACATAAAGATTTACCTTTTAAAGGTACACATCATTTTTGTTCTCATATTATTACTCCCTTTATAAATCCTATGATCACTTTTGATTTGACATATTATGAATTTGTAAAAATTCCATTCAACTTTCATTACACAGATTCTCATACCAATTTTGAGAAACCATCTGTTTTTCAACCACCCAAACACGCATAATTCTTTTTTAGATTTTTAATCCTGTTTATTAAAACGGGCATTTATTAAATTTTATTTTTTTTGAATTATGTTAGAACACATTATAAAGTTCAGCTTAAAAAACAAGCTGATTATTTTCCTGTTTACAGCATTTATTATTGGTTTCGGAATCCTTTCCCTAACTCAAATTCCTATTGGAGCTGTTCCAGATATTACTAATAACCAAGTACAAGTTATTACAACATCGCGTAATTTATCGACGCAAGATGTTGAACAATTCATTACCTATCCTGTAGAATTGGAAATGGCAAATTTGCCAGGCGTAGAAGAAATCCGTTCCGTATCAAAATTTGGTCTTTCTGTAGTTACCATTGTTTTTGAAGATGAAATGGGCACCTTTCTTCCTAGACAACTGATTGCTGAGAAAATAAAATCGGCAACAGAAAAAATCCCAGAAGGCTTTGGAAGTCCGGAAATGGGACCAATCACAACAGGTTTGGGTGAAATTTATCAATACATTTTAGATGTAAAACCGGGCTATGAAGACCAGTATTCTGCAACCGATCTAAGAACCATCCAAGATTGGGTTGTAAAACGCCAACTTTCTGGAATTCCTGGGGTCGTTGAAGTAAATACTTGGGGCGGATTTTTAAAACAATACGAAGTTGCCATCAATCCGAAGCAATTACATGCTATGAATATTTCGATTTCTGAAATTTACAATGCATTAGAAAAAAATAACAGTGTTGCTGGTGGTGGTTATATTGAAAAAAATGATGAATCTTTTTTTATTCGTGGTGAAGGTTTGGTGAAAACCTTAGACGATATTGAAAATATTGTAGTTAAAAATGTAACGACACCAATATACATTAAAGATGTTGCCAAAGTTGGTTTTGGAAGCGCTACACGCTTTGGAGCTATAACTGGAAAT
>Ga0193951_1000219_pt1 | contig 27051 bp, 24 predicted proteins | sample BB_2_MG_FD_140370 | JGI IMG/M metagenome (GOLD analysis project Ga0193951, IMG submission 140370) | Microbial mat bacterial communities from the Broadkill River, Lewes, Delaware, United States - BB_2_MG | ecosystem: Environmental > Aquatic > Freshwater > River > Microbial mats | place: USA...
CAGAGTTTATTAAACCGCAGCGATGGCGATGCTAGAAGACTACTTAACTTGTTAGAAAACTGTCTTGATAGCCAAACCGCTTTTTTATCGGGAAAAGAGCACCAGATAACAATATCTGTTGAACTAATAGCACAAGTAGCAGGCAGTAAAATAGCGCTTTATGATAAAGGTGGTGATGCCTTTTATGATTTAATTAGTGCCTTTCACAAATCCGTTAGAGGCTCAGATCCTAATGCTGCACTTTATTGGTATGCTAGAATTTTAACCGGCGGTGGTGATGCACTTTATGTAGCAAGACGCTTACTTGCGATAGCGAGTGAAGATATAGGTAATGCCGATCCACGTGCGATGCAATTAGCGATTAATGCCTGGGACACGTTTCATCGAGTAGGACCAAGTGAAGGTGAACGAGCTATTGCTCAAGCTGCGGTATACATGGCATTAGCGCCAAAAAGTAATGCCGTTTATATGGCTTTTAATCAAGCTAAAGTGTTAGCGGAGCAAACCTCAAGTTTAGATGTTCCCGATCACTTAAAAAATTCAACCAGTGAAATTACTAAAAATTTAGGCCATGGCGTTGATTATCGTTATGCTCATAATGAAATTAATGCTTTTGCCGCAGGTGAAAATTATTTTCCAGAAGCATTAGCGAAGGCGAATGAACAAGCCAGTGGCTATAATACCGATCTTTATCAACCTAGTGATCGTGGTTTAGAAAAACAATTAAAAGAAAAGCTCGATTATTTAAATCAGCTAAATCAAAACAGTAGTGAGCAACGCTATGAATAATGCGATTAGTAACCTAACTTTATATGCTTTTGTTGCTTTAGGTGGTGCTTGTGGTGCTAGTTTGCGTTTTTATATTTCGCAATTAGTGTTAAATTGGCTAGGAAAGGGGTTTCCTTTTGCAACATTGATGGTTAATATCACCGGCTCATTTATTATGGGTTTGTTATACCAATTAATAGAACATGAAATTTTAGATATTAATGTTCACAGAACTTTAATAGGTATTGGATTTTTAGGTGCTTTTACCACCTTTTCAACATTTTCATTAGACTCCTTGTTATTAATTCAACAAGGAGACTTACTAAAAGCCGGCATTAATATTATATTGAATGTGTCGCTTTGTATTGCTGCTGCTGGTTTAGGACTTTATTTAGTCTCAGCAATAGCCAAATAATATAACTTTTGTAGATTAATTTTAATCTTAATTTTAAACCAGAAATAACGTGAATAATTATGCTTGATGCCAAACAACTTAGAACAGATACAGATAACATTGCCACACAACTGGCAAAGCGTGGTTTTACCCTTGATATTGAAACCCTAAATGCGCTAGAAGAACAACGTAAAGCGATTCAAGTTAAAACCCAAGATTTACAAAATGAACGTAATACCCGTTCGAAATCTATTGGTCAAGCAAAAGCCCGCGGTGAAGATATTGCCCCATTACTTGCTGCTGTTAGCCAACTTGGTAATGACTTAGACGCTGCTAAAGCCGAGCAAGATGAAGTACTTGCTAAAATTAATGATATTGCCAGCGCAATACCTAATTTATTAGATGAATCAGTACCAGAAGGTAAAGATGAAGAGGATAACGTTGAAATTAAGCGTTGGGGTACACCACGTGAATTTGATTTTGAAGTTAAAGACCACGTAGACTTAGGCTTCTCTGTCGATAAAGGATTAGACTTTGAAAGCGGTGCAAAATTAGCAGGCACACGTTTTGCTGTAATGCGCGGTAAAATCGCTAAGTTACACCGTGCATTAGCGCAATTTATGCTTGATATGCACACAGAAGAGCATGGTTATCAAGAAATGTACGTACCATACTTAGTTAATGCTAATTCTTTATATGGTACTGGACAATTGCCAAAGTTTGGTGAAGATTTATTTCATACCGATTTATCAGGTAAAAAATTCTCTTTAATACCTACATCAGAAGTACCGTTAACTAATATGTACCGTGATGAAATTGTTGAAGAATCAGAATTACCAATAAAAATGACCGCGCACACACCTTGTTTCCGTAGTGAAGCTGGCTCAGGTGGACGTGATATCAGAGGTCTAATTCGCCAGCATCAGTTTGATAAAGTTGAAATGGTGCAGTTGGTGAAACCTGAAAATTCATTTGAAGCACTAGATGAATTAACTAGTCATGCAGAAGCTATTCTGGAAAAATTAGAGTTACCGTATCGTACTATGGCATTGTGTAGTGGTGATGTAGGTTTTAGCGCAACTAAAACATTTGATTTAGAAGTTTGGTTACCAGCACAAAATACTTACCGAGAAATTTCTTCTTGTTCAAATATGGGGGCTTTCCAAGCGCGTCGTATGCAAGCTCGTTTCCGTAATAGTGAAACTAATAAACCAGAATTATTACATACTTTAAATGGCTCTGGTTTAGCCGTAGGTCGAACGTTAGTTGCGGTATTAGAGAATTACCAACAAGCCGATGGTAGTATTAATATTCCAACAGCATTACAACCTTATATGAATGGCTTAACCAAAATTGGTTAATTAGTTCGTAAATTACCGTTAGTCATTATTGTCGTTATTACTTTACGTCGTTATTCCGTAGGTGACTTAATACGGAATCTCGTACAGCTAGTTTTGTAAAGAAAGATAGCCTGAATCAATTTCAGGATGACAATAAGTCGTTGTTCGGATTGACGATAAATAGTTATTTAGGTTAATGGTAAACAACTATTTAGGGTGGCGTTAAATCGTTATTTAGAATAGTAATGGAACTACATTGATACTAACGATAATCCTTTGGAAAGAGCTATTAACACTTTATTAATAGCTCTTTTTAATAGCTCTTTTTATTATCTATTGAAATATTTCTGTAATAAATTATCACTTATCGGGTCTACTCCTTGTAACCTAAAATTTAAAGGAATATTCACTTGCTTACTACACTCCGTAATTTGTTCATTCAAGCGTTGATTGTTGTTGTCGTTTTTCAAACTGTATCTTATCTTCGCGAAACCAGCATGCTATCTTCTGATACTAAAATAACGCCAACGAGTGCATTGTCATTTACGCAAGTGCCAACACTGTTAGGCGAGACAGTGTCATTAAATTCACAAGGTAAAAAAACAATTATTTATTTTTTTGCGCCGTGGTGTAAAATTTGTCATGTCAGTATTAGTAATTTGCAATCACTGTATGAAAAAAATAGCAATATTGATGTTATTGCAGTTGCGTTAGATTATAGAAAGCTTAGTGAAGTATCTGATTTTTCAAAAGACAAAAAATTAACCTTTCCTATAGCACTGGGAAATGAAGAAATTAAAAATGCTTTTTTAATTACAGCATACCCTAGTTACTATGTTATCGACGAAGAAAATACAGTTATTGGCAAATCTTTAGGGTATTCTTCTGAACTTGGTCTTTATTTAAGATCTCTATAGTGATCTTATTTATGTTTGTGTACACTGTTTCCTTACTCTTTAGTCCATACCGAGCAATAGATAAGTCGGTATGAAAGAAAAAGGCTTTCAATTTTATGCAAATATCTGACAACTTTGACAGCGGTAATATCCGTGTTATTGATGCAAGTAATATCAACAATATTCAATTAGAAATAAAACACGATAATCAATCTGAATTTTATCAGTGGTTTCATTTCAAACTCCAGACAGATACTAGTCCAAGTAATACTCGTCAAGAACATGTTCTTAATATTATTAATGCTGGAAAATCCGCTTATGTTGAGGGTTGGAAAGATTATCAAGCGGTAGCATCGTATGATCGTGACCATTGGTTTCGTGTTCCTACCACCTTTGATGGTGATAAATTAACAATAACGATGACTCCTGAATTTGATTCTGTTTATTTCGCTTACTTCTCACCTTACAGTTATGAACGTCATCAAGACTTATTACATAATGCCCAAATGGATCTTGACTGTCAGTTACAAGTGTTAGGCCAAACAATTGATGGCAGAGATGTTAGTTTATTAAAAATTGGTGAAGAAGGTGAGGGGAAGCGTGTTATTTGGTTAACAGCACGTCAACATCCAGGTGAAACCATGGCCGAGTGGTTTATTGAAGGATTTCTAGATCGTTTACTTGATGAAGATGATGGTGTTGCACGTGCCTTATTAAATAAAGCAGTATTTTATATTGTGCCTAACATGAATCCCGATGGCAGTGTTCGTGGTCACCTGCGTACCAATGCTGTAGGTACTAACTTAAACCGTGAATGGTTATCGCCTTCAATGGAGAGAAGTCCTGAAGTTTATTTAGTACGTGAAAAAATGCTTGAAACAGGTGTTGATATGTTTTTAGACGTACATGGTGATGAAGCATTACCTGTTAACTTTGTAGCAGGTTGTGAAGGTGTAGTTAATTATGATGAACGCCATAAAGCACTTGAAGACAAGTTTAAAAGCATTTTATTGTCATTAACACCTGAATTTCAAGATGAACGTGGTTACGACAAAGATGAGCCTGGTCAAGCAAACCCTACAGTTGGAACAAATTGGGTCGGTAACCAATTTAAATGCTTAGCTTATACTATTGAAATGCCTTTTAAAGATAATGACTTACTTCCTGATTATAGTGTAGGTTGGTCTGATATTCGAAGTAGTCTACTAGGACGTGACTTCTTAACAGGTATCTATCACATGGTTGATGACTTAAGATAGATAACGCTTTACTGTATTCGTCAATGAAAATGTCACTAGAACATATAAATTGACGAATACATTTTCAAACTAAACACTATTTAATAAGTGTATAAAATAATAAAAATAAAGAGGAAGTTTACGTGCAAGATTTAGTCAATACTATTAATGGTTATATTTGGAGTAGTGCTCTGATCTACCTGTGCTTAGGTGCGGGTTTGTTTTTTACTGTGTTAACACGTTTTGTTCAAGTACGACAGTTTTCAGAAATGTGGCGTTTATTAATGTCAGGCCAAAGTTCAGAAAAGGGCATATCATCGTTTCAAGCTTTAGCCGTATCTTTATCTGGTCGTGTTGGTGCTGGTAATATCGCTGGTGTAGCTGCAGCTATAGGTTTTGGTGGGCCAGGTGCAGTTTTTTGGATGTGGATAGTTGCTTTTTTTGGTGCCGCGACAGCCTATATTGAATCTGCTAATGCACAAATTTATAAAGAAGAGCATGATGGTAAATATTATGGCGGTCCCGCTTATTATATTGAAAAAGCAATGGGGCAAAAATGGTATGCATGGACTTTTGCCATAGCCACAATTCTTGCTACGGGTGTGTTATTACCTACCGTGCAATCGAATACAATAGGTACAGCTGTAGAGCAAGTTTTTTCTAATAGTGGCAGTATTGCAACAGGCATTGGTGTAATAAGTTATGCCAAACTCTATACAGCAACAGGTATAGTGTTATTGCTTGGTTTTATCATTTTTGGTGGTATTAAACGGATCGCTAATTTTACACAAGTTGTTGTGCCATTTATGGCGCTAGCCTATATTTTAATTTCATTAATTATTATCGCGTTAAATATCACTGAACTACCCAGAGCATTTATGATGATTATTACTGATGCCTTTACGCCAATGGCTGGTTTTGGTGCTGCAATAGGTTGGGGGGTTAAACGTGGTGTCTATTCTAATGAAGCTGGTCAAGGTACTGGGCCTCATGCCGCAGCTGCAGCTGAAGTTGATCATCCTGCTCAGCAAGGGTTAGTACAATCATTCTCAGTATATATCGATACGCTATTTATTTGTTCTGCTACTGCATTTATGATTATTATTACCGGTGCTTATAATGTTCATGGTGTAGGTGATGGATTTATTGTGCAGAATGTAGCAAGTGATATTGCAGCCAATGGTCCAGAGTTTACGCAAATTGCAGTGGAAAGTGTTTTTACTGGCGTGGGTAAACCTTTTGTTGCTTTGGCATTATTCTTCTTTGCCTTTACAACTATATTGGCATATTACTTTATTGCTGAAAATAATATTTACTACATTAAGCGAACATTTAAACTCCCAGGGGCAGTATTTATCCTAAAAGCCGTCATTATGATCGCTACTTTTTATGGTACTGTGAAAGCCGCTAATATTGCTTGGGGCTTAGGTGACATCGGTGTTGGGCTAATGGCTTGGTTAAATATTATTGGTATTATCATCATTTTCTTTATGTCGAAACCCGCGATAAAAGCGTTAAAAGATTATGAAGAACAACAAAAAGCCAATGTTGATAAATATACTTTTGATCCACAGAAACTAGGGATTAAAAATGCAACATTTTGGGAAAATCGTTTAGCAAAAGCTAAGAGTAACAAGATTAACGAGCCATAGTGCTGTATTAAGAGAAATAATAGTAAAAAACGTCTTTAGGGACGTTTTTTTTTGCCTGAAAAAGGGTAGAATATTGATAAAATAATGCGTTACAAAGGTTTATCAAAATGGCAGTAATTAATTGCCCTAGTTGCAAAAAAAAAATATCAGATAAAGCAAAAGACTGTAGCCACTGTGGATTAGCTTTACAAGCATTAGACAGTGAAAAGATCGCTAGTATAAATCGCGTCAATAGAATTAATAAAGCACAACGATTAATGAATTATTCTTTTGTTGCTATGTTAATGTTTTGTGGCGGCTTTTTGTTTATGTTTTGGGATAATGTTGAACAAGGCACTTGGCAACATACATTAGCGATGATTTGTACCATTATTGGTTTTATTATGTATTTAGTTATCCGAGTAAAATTACTTCTCTTTAAACGAAAAAAATAACCTGAGTCTCTTATGAATTTACAAGATACAATTGAACATATGCCAGAGGCAATGTATTTACGTCTAAAATGTGCAGCTGAAACGGGTAAATGGCCAGAAGGCACTGTGGTAGAACAAGCTCAACGTGATACCGCGCTACAATTAATTATGGCCTATCAGGCTCGTCACTTAAATAGTGATGAAATGTTAACCATTGGTAGTGATGGTCAAATGGTACACAAAAATAAACGTCAATTAAAAGAACAATTTTCCTCCAATACTAAAGAAGAAACTGTTAGCGCAAGCTCCATAGCTAACTCAGAAAATGAAAGTTCAATTAAGAGCGATATTGCTCATTTTACCAACCTATAATAATCAAAAGTATATTTTCTAATTCATTTTTCTTAGAAGTATTGGATGTTTATTTATCATCAAAATGTGATTTCCTATGATTTTCAATTTGTTTAAAAGTAAAAAAAGCTGGCAACATAAAGATAGCAATGTACGTATCGGCGCTATAAATGATGAATTAACTAATAATAATAGTGAGGATAAAGCGGTATTATTATCGTTACTACATGACGATGATAGCGAATTAGTCCGTCGTGCTGTGTTATTAAAACTCAATAGTTTAGAGCACTATTTGAACGAGAGTGTTGTTAATAATAATAAAAATGTAAGAGCATTTGCTAAAGCGCAAGTACAAGATATTTTATCTGGCAAACATAATATTATTTTATCTACCAAGGAAAAACAGGATTTTCTATCTAAAGTAATTGAATCAACAAAAACCAATCAAGAACTTGGTGTTGATAGTTCGGTGTTAAACCAATGGCTTGATCATGAAAATGAACCGTGTTTGGTGGTAAGCTTATTTGAAATTTTGGTTCACAATAAAAATACAGCGCAATTTCTATTACAAACGTTTACTAAAAAACAATCAGCTGAAATACAAAAGCACTTAATGTCGCTAGAACTTAATGAACTCAACGATGTGTCATTACTAACAAAGTTAAGTAAAAAAGCAATAAATGATGAAGTTGTTCAAGTTATCAACACCCGTTTATCACAGCTAATTGAAGAAAAAGAAAAGCCTATACGCGTACTAAAACAAAAACAATTAATACTTTCAAAGTTATTAGCACTGAAAGATCAATCAGATTATGCACATTACTTAACAAACAAATCAGTGTTAGTCGAAGCGTGGGAGCAAGATAATTCTGATATAACTTGTTTACCAAAAGAGGAGCAAGAAATTTTATTAAATAAATTTAATAAAATTATGGGGCAACTAACGCAAATTTTTGCGCCAAAAGAAGAGGCATACCAACAAGCAAAAATTGCAGAAAAATTGCTTAATGAAAAAAATTCAGCGAAAGAACGTTTTAATAAAACTATTGCTCAGTTAAATGAAAAAATAACCGCAGCAGTTTTCGATGGTAGCTTAGAAGGGGCAACTTCTGATAAACAGGGTGATAACAATACAGAAGAAAAATTTCTAACCACCTTGGATACACTTAACGATAATATCACTGCAAGTGTTTTAAACAATAAAGAACAAAATGAGTTTTTACAAAAAAGCGAACAATTGAGAGTACGATTAACGCAATTGCCTGAAATTGCTCAATCGGTAAGTGAAGCAACTTACCTTATTTCCAATATTTCTCAATTGACGTTACCTGAATCACTTAATGAGTTAAATGAACGTCAACAAACATATAATGATTGGTTAAGTAATTACAAAGCGGTAAATAAAAAGGCACACGGTGTGTTGCCACAGTCTATTACTGAGTCTTATAAAGAGATTACACAGAGTTGGCAAAATGGCTTACGACCTTTGCAGCAAGAGCAAAAAAAATTATTTGAGCAAACTAAGAAAAAATTGATTGATTTAAAACGTTTATTACTTGGCGGCAAGTACAAAGTTTGTTTCGGTTTATTTAAAGGTGTTAATCAAGCAATTACCTTATTATCGATCCAACAACAGCAACAATTACAGCGTGATTTTGATAATGTCAGTAAAAGAATGGCCGAAATTAGCGATTGGGAACATTATATTGCAACGCCACGCAAACAAGAGTTATTAGTTGAAATAAATGCTTTAGTAACAACACCGTTAGATGATCCTAATGCGCAAGCGAATAAAGTAAAGCAATACAGAAAAACGTGGAATTCATTAGGCCACGCAGATGAAGACATTGATAAAGAGTTAAATGAGCAGTTTAACCTTGCGTGTGAACAAGCATTCGCGCCATGTCGCTTATTTTATGCTGAACAAGAGAAAATGCGAGCGCAACATTTAGTTACTCGTAATGAAATAATAACTCAAGCGCAAGACTTAGCAGAAATGTTACAACCTGAAAATACTGACAGCACTACAGTAGACTTTAAAGCAATTGATGGAAAATTAAATAAATTACAACAACGCTGGCAGCAAGCAGGTGAGGTTGATAGGGAGCAGTATCAAAAACTGTTTAAGCAATTTAAAAATATCATCCAACCTATCAAAAATGCAATTAAGGCTTTTCACGATGCTAATAGTAATAAAAAACAAGCATTAATTGTAGAAGCGGAACAACAGCTTGCTAATGAAGATACCTATCAAGCAATCGAAAATGTTAAAAAATTACAAGCACAATGGCGTGAGATTAGTTTTGCTGGTGCTCATCAAGAGTCTAAACTTTGGCAAAAGTTTAGAGCGATTAATGATCAAGTGTTCGCCAAACGAGATCAGGCTATGTCTGAGCAAAAATCAGAATTAGCGCAGGTAGCTGAAGCGTTTAATAAAACGCTTATTGATATAAAAGTAAGTCTTAATGATGTAGCCGACGATAGTAAAGAAAACAGTATAGAAAAAAATACTATTATTAATGCTAAAACACAGGCGGAAGAATTATTATCACAAGTGATTGCCAATAAACCTGTTATTAAATCAGTGGCCAGCGAGATTGAAGTATTTATAAAACAGCTTAATAAAAAAATTGAACATATAATCGCCGAAGAAGAAAAGGAAAGTTGGCAGAGTTTATTTATTATGCTTGAGAAAGTGGCAAAGTCAGAAATTATGGCTGAAAATCTTATTAGTTTACCTGAGTATCAAGCGCTAACGAGTTTTTGGCAAAAACGATTATCAGATCTATGTTTGACCACAGAGCAGGCTGATCCAAATGAACGTGCTGAAAAAACATTAGAGCTGGAAATTTTGGCTCAAGTTGAATCACCTGATGAACTTGCGTCACAACGAATGGCAGTACAAGTAAAGTTAATACAAGAACAAATGCAATCATCAGGTATTATTGATTTAAATAAACGTTTAATTGATTGGTTAGCATTAGGAAAATTAAATGCGTCAGATGTTGAATTATTGATTCGATTAAAGAAAGTATTTGTTTAATAATAACCTAAATAAGCATGGCTGCTCAGTTAAAACTGCTAATGCCGTTTACCGATAGTGAACGGCATTACTAATTAAAAGCCTTTATATTGTTTTATTTAAATGAATACATTGATTTTTAATTACATACAGCTTCCTAAACAAATTAAACCTCCTCCTTCTCTTTCTACACAAGAGACAGTAACTGGAATACATGAGTGTTCCCATTGAAGTGTAATTCCCCAATACCCCAAATATTGACTAAAACTTTGGGTATTTTCTTTTGACGAAAAAATATAATTTCCATTTACAACAGCTTTAGATAGTGGAATTGTATTCCCATCTGACTCCCGAGCAGAATTAGCAACAATGTCATATGTTTCTGTTTGTGGATTAGGAATAACTGTCAAAAGACTATCATCATTAAAAATTAACTTAATGCCCAATTTTATATCTTTTAAGTGAATAGATCCTAAACTTAGTTTAGATGTAATGCTGTTAACAACAACGGAAAACGCATTTACTTTTGTTGCTAAATGCAGTTGATACAAATCAGATCTCATCTTGCTTGTTTTAATGAAATCATAAGCGCTATCTCCATTAGGACCACTTGCTATTACAATATCCGCAATTAATTCACCAGAATGACTGTTTCGGTATTGTTTTCCGGAATAAAGTTCGCTAATGCCTTCAAGTAATTCAGTACCCGCTTCTTGTTCTAAACTAGTTAATGTTCTCTCTATACCTCGTCTGACAGGAACATTATGATCTCCAGTATTGGTCCATTCAGTGTAAACTGTATATTTTCTAAACGAATTGTTTTTCTTATCAACAACATAACTAATTCCATTTTGAGTTATTTCATATGCATTTAAGGCTGCTGACTTTGTATTTTCTGCATCACAACCATGACAAGCTGTTAATTTGAATCCATCAGCATGACTGGTATTACTGTAAAATGTAGAAATCGCTAAAAGTGCGCCTAAAAAAATACTATTTAAAGTTAACTTCATATTTCATCCTTATAAATATTTCGGTTAATATCGCTCATAAAAAATACTAATATTCTATTTATGATTGTCAATGATAGTTCGATATTTAATCAATATATGTATGATTTACACTCGTACTTATATTATGAATAGTAGATAATAAGTATAATTTAACTTCCTAAAATTATAGAAATCAAAATTAATCCTATACCTACTAGCCACATAAAAAATGGAATTTTAGCTTCCTGCCAATATATGTATAAGAATATAATTGCAATCGGCGGGAAAAATAAGCAGCCCAACCCCCACAAGATACTTTGTCTAAACGCTGTAGCTACAATTATAATGACACCTGCAAGCGTAACTCCGTAACCTATATTTACCAAATATAATAAAATATCCAACATAGTGATCCTTGTTATTTCAGTTAATCATCCTTTTTAACCTTGCTATGGTTATGAAAAAATACTTATGCTCTTTTCATCATACATGTACTAATTTCACAAATACAAATTCAAAATTTTTATATAATAATTATTTTTTGCTTGCTGTTTATTTATCTAAATATAAAAAAACTTGGTAGGGGGGCTAACTTGTTAATTCGCCTCGTAAATTCACTTCCATCAAATGACACGTTTTCGCATAACTTAAATTTTGACTAAGCAAATAGTGAAGCTTAGTTAATGTTGCTTCTAATGTCATATCATGGCCACTAATAACACCTGCTTGATTCAGGGCATTGCCTGTTGCATAGCCTGACATATTAACCATACCTTTAATGCATTGACTACAATTAATCACCACAATTTCTTGCTGTTTCGCTTTAGTTAAACAAGCGAGCAGGGCGGGATCTTGTGGCGCATTGCCAACGCCATAACTTCTGATTATTAGAGCTTTTACTGGTTGCCTAATAACATTCTCTATAACATCGCTACTAATGCCTGGGTACAAATGCACAACACCAATGGGTTGAGGTGTAATATCGCGAACAATTACGGGAGGTGCATATACACATTGATCTGAAATTTTCCCCGCGATCACGTTAATATTAATACCCGCTTCAATTAATGGCGGCATATTCGGTGAATCAAAGGCATTAAAACCATCGGCATAAGCTTTTATTGAGCGGTTGCCGCGGTAAAGCTTATTATTAAAAAATAAACCCACTTCATTAATAGGGTAATTAGCTGCTATATACAGGGAGTTTAGCACATTAACCTGGCCATCAGAACGTAATTGACTAAGCGGTATTTGAGAGCCGGTGACAATAATGGGTTTGTTTAAATTTTCAAACATAAATGACAAGGCTGAACTAGTGTAAGCCATAGTATCCGTGCCATGTAATACAACAAAGCCATCATAATCATCATAATGTTTTTTTATATCATTAGCGATACGTTGCCAATCACTTGGTGTCATATTGGATGAATCAATTAACGGATGATATTCGTTAATGGTAAACTCTGGCATCTCCTCGCGATAAAACTCAGGTAATGCATGAATAGAGTCTGTTAAGTGACCTTTAACAGGAATATATCCTTGATCACTTTTTTTCATTCCAATTGTGCCACCAGTGTAGGCAACGTAGATTTTTTTCTTTTTAAGCATCATTATTGAACGTTACACGCTAAACATAAAGTATACATGCCTTGTGGATCATTAAATTGATTCATCTTGGTTATTTCCTTTTGCATTTGTTCAATAAATTGTGTCATTGGTTTTGCATTAACACTTTGTGGAGCTGATAAGTCGCTATCAAGCGGTAATAAAGTGTCGACAAACATAAATGATTGCGCTTCACCTATCATCTTTTGAAGAAATTTATCCCGTTCAGATACTTCTTTTTCAATTAATAACGTATCGTATTGTTCAATATTTGCTAAGTTAGCAGCAGCAATAATGGCATCGTTTAAATTACCTAATTCATCAACTAAGCCTAATTCTTTCGCTTTTGCACCTGACCAAACACGACCTTGAGCAATAGAATCTACTTGCGCTAAAGTCATGTCTCTATTTTCTGCTACTAAGGTAATAAAATCTTGGTAACCTTTATTGATAGAAAGTTGAAATAGCTGTGCCATACCTTCAGTTAATGGTCGAGTTGGACCAAAGCCCGCGATATCTGTTGTTCCGACACCATCAGTATAAACGCCTATCTTACTGAGTGAGTCTTCAAAGGTCATCATCATACCAAAAATACCAATAGAGCCAGTAATAGTAGCAGGAGAGGCATAAATTTTATTTGCAGGAGCTGATATCCAGTAACCACCTGAAGCAGCATAAGTACCCATTGAAGCAACAACAGGCTTACCTGCAAGTTTTAATAATTCGACTTCTTGACGAATTATTTCAGAAGCAAAAGCGCTACCACCAGGGCTATCAACACGCAATACCACCGCTTTTACATTTTTATTTTCTCGTGCTTTACGTAATAAGGCTGCTGTTGAATCACCACCAATAGTTCCTGGCTTTTGCACACCATTTAAAATAGTACCTTTAGCAACTATTACGGCAACTTTATCTAATTGGGCAAGGGCGGTACTTTGATCAAAGGTTTTATCAAGATTTATAAGAGATAAGTAATCTTTAAAGCCAATATGACTATAGCTATCACCTTTTTTATTTTTACCAACCAGTTCAATTAATGCATCACGCATTTGAGTACGGGTTTTCAATTGATCAACCCAGTGATTATTCAGGGCATAATCAGCAAAACTACCGTTGGCTTGTTCTATTTTTTTGACTAAATCTTCAATACTTTCATCAAAATTTTCAATATCAAAATCTCTTTGTTGTGCAACATCACTTTTATACTGAGTCCATAAATCATTTAGCCATAGTTCATTTGCTTCTTTTGCCGCGTCAGACATGTCGTCACGTAAGAAAGGCTCTACTGCTGATTTAAAAGTTCCAACACGAAAAATATGTTGGTTTATTGATAGCTTTTCTAACGCTGATTTAAAATACATGCCATATCTACCGTAACCTTCAAGTAACATATAGCCTTCGGTATTTAACCAAATATCATCAGCATAACTGGCAAGGTAATATTGATCTTGTGTATATTGATCACCTAGCGCAATAACTTTTTTACCTGAGTTTTTAAAGTCAACTAGTGCAGCACCAACATCTTGTAGTTTTGCTAAACCGGCTGAACCAAGTCCTTGTAACTGTAATACTAATATTTGCACCCGATCATCATTTTTAGCTTTGGTAATAACCTCGAGTAAATCTGAAAGTAAAACTTCAGGATTACCTTCTTTTTCACCTAGTGCTTCGACTAATAGAGTATCTAAAGGATTAACCTCTTTTTTTTGTTCTACTAAATCACCGGTCAAATTCAATACAAGCGCGGTATTATTCGGTACAGTGACACTCTTAGAGTCTGTGTTTAACATGGCTATTAGGCCGATAAAAAATACAATAAAAATAATATTAAGGACTACTGAGCGGGTAATCGTGAATACTCGCCAGAGGCTAGTGAAAATGGTTTTAAAAAAGTTAACTAAAGCGTTCATAAAAAATTATTCAAATAAAATTTAATAGGTAGCTATATATTACCTTAATCAAATAGCAAATAGACGATTAAGTGATAAATATATTAATATTTAACATGTACTTGATCTTGTTTAGACATATGAAGTGCTATGTATACAACGCTTGAATATATTTTATGGTTAATAAAAATAACGTTTGTCAGGGATATTCAAAAGTGGGGGATGAATAAGATTTAACTCTGTTGATGATTGTTTAGCGTTTAGTTACGTAAATGACGTCTTGAACGATAGTGATACATGAAAAAAGTATAAGTACATAAAGGAACTATAATCGCGGCGGCAAAACTCAAAAATAAACAAGTAATAGCTTTCGTAAATATTTTTTTAATCGTTATTAATAACATAAATTCCATTCTTATTTTTACGATGAAATAGGGGGCTTGGATAAATCATACGCTGATTTAGTCATTTAGTAAGAAAGGCTAGTTATGACACTAGCCTTTCTTTATCAGGCTATAATTTCTAAACCATATTCTTAAAGCTTTTAACTACGTCATTAGTATTTCAGTAGTTATTAACTTTAATCTATAGTTACAAAATTAACAGTCGGTATCTTCAGTATCCATTTTTTCTTTTGCGTCTTCACAGGCATCTTCGATAGCATTGCCTGTATCAGTGACTGCTTTTTGAATTTTGTCACCAGTATTCTTGGCAGCATCTTTGGTATTAGAAATCATATCATCAACTGTTTCGCCTGCTTCTTCTGCTTTATCATCACTACAGGCAGCTAAACTTAGTATTGCTGCAAATGAGATCGCCATTATTGAAAGTCTTTTATTGGTATTCATTTTGTACTCCTTAAAATTTTAAAATAATTAAATTTGGGGATTTTTATTTTGTAATGCCATTATTATCAATAAGATGATGAGTAATACGACATAGGTACAAAAGTTAATGCTCAATCTAACATTATAGTTATCCTTAACTTAACGCTTAAAGATACTTATCTCTAATTATTGCAATTGTTGAGCCATCTGTTAACTTGTTGTATTTTAGACGTTTTGTGTTGGGTTTTTATCTGTGCTAGCGAAGAGTAGGTAAATATTACAGGGTGCTTTGCAGTATTTGCACAATGTTAGTACTTTTGTTATCTATAAAAGTTGCGCATAGCGACAATTAAGCTTCATTAAAAAGCTGTTGTAACATTGTTAAATTAACGGGCTTGAGAAGAGAGCTGTTTGCGCCATTTTCGGTTATTTCTTGTTTGGATACTTCATAACCACTAACAATAGTGATAATAGTATTAGGCAATTGCGTTTTTAATGATGAACTTAATTCAAGCCCGTTACCATCAGGTAAGTTCATATCGACTAAAATATGTTGCCAATCTATATCGGTTTTCACAATATTTTTAGCTTGTTCAGCATTGTTTGCTACTTGCACGTGTTTACCCATAGTACTCAGTAATAACGCAGTTATTTCAGCAGCATCAATATCATCTTCAATCAGTAACACGCGTTGATTAGGTTTGTTTTCTTTATCGTTTTGTGTTGTGGGCACAGATGATATTACTGACTTTGTCTGGTTAAGAGCAGAAATTTGAAGGTTTAATTGTTGTTGTATTTTTTTGTGTAATTCATATTTATCAATAGGTTTCGCTACTACATCATTAAAGCCCAACCCCTTGAGTTCTTTCCGTACACCTTTCATTGTTGCTGCAGTGATTGCAATTATTGGCGTATTGACATGCATTTCTCTTAATTGTTTTATTGTTCGCTTACCATCTAAAACCGGCATATGAATATCCATTAAGACGAGATCATATTTCGTGTTTTCTTTGTCTGCAGACACTATTTTAGTGATGGCTTGTTGACCATTATTAGCATAACTTACTTCTAACCCAAAAGATCGACACACATAGCCAAGTAATCGTCTAATATCGTCAATATCATCAACAATCAGTATTTTACCTGAAATTTTATTGAGAACTTCAGTAGACGATTTATAGTCACTACGTTTAAAAGTTAAATTTTTACGTTCTGTATCGGCTATTTTTCCTGGGTCGATACAAACCACAAACTTACTACCAACACCAACGTTAGATTCTACTGAAATATTACCGCCCATATACTTTAGTAATTCACTACAAATGGACAAGCCAAGCCCTGAGCCTTCTTCGTTCCGTGACACAATGTCTTGTACTTGTTCAAAAGGTTTAAAGATTGTTGCTAATAAACTATCAGGAATCCCCATACCCGTATCGGTTATAGCAAAATACAAACGCGGTTGTTCGAGTAACTCATCTAACCACACGTCAATATTCACCGTTCCTTGATTAGTAAACTTGATCGCATTATGAATAATATTGATCAATACTTGGCGTAATCTAAGCGAATCAGCATTGATTTCAAGGGGTAAGGCTGATTTAGCTGATAAGGTTAAATTGATACCTTTATCTTGGGCTGCCATCGACATTAGTGTATAAACGTCTGCAATAAAGCTCTCTAGGGAGATAGTTGTAGCATTCAGCTCAAACTTTCCGGCAGCAATTTTAGAAAGATCGAGTACATTATTGAGTAATCCTAATAAGTGATTACCGTTATCTAATATAGTGGTTAATTCGGGTTGTATTTTTTTATTACTATCATCGCTGAGTAATAATTCGGTGTACCCAAGTATTGAGGTCAGCGGTGTGCGTAATTCATGACTCAAGTGCGCTAAAAACTTATCTTTAGAGCGACTTCTTGCTTCAGCTTTTATTCGTTCAACCCGTTCGTTTTCAATATCTTTCCTTGCTAAAGCGTAACGTATTGCTCTGTTAAATCTAGCACTGTTGAGTTCAGATTTTACTAAGTAGTCAACGGCACCGGCATCCAATGCATTATTATCTAATTCAGTATCTGTTTGGCCGGTAAGCATAATAATTGGTACTGTGCAGCCATCACCACTGGTTTGTTTAAGCACTGATAAACCGTTTACTCCGCCTAATTGATAGTCAAGTAAGCATATGTCGTGATTATTTTCTTTGAGTAACGCCAATGCTTCAATTGAGTTATCTACCCAATCAACGTTAAAGTGGTGGTTTGGCATTTGTTGAAGGTAATCTAGTGTGAGAATATAATCATCTTCATCATCTTCAACGAGCAAAATATGTTTAGTTAGCTTTGGCATAGCTTAATCATTGGCCTAATTTAATCATTGTTTGTCGTTGTACTATTTGACATTTTTTCTGATGAGGGAAGTTCAACAAATTCTACCCAATACTTACCTAACGCTTTCATTAAATCAACTAGCCCTTCGAAATTAACAGGTTTAGTAATATAGGAGGCAGCACCAAGATCATAGCCTTTAACCATGTCTTCTTCCTGTTTTGATGTAGTTAAAATAACAACGGGTATGCTTCTTAGGTTAGGGTCAGCTTTAATTTCTTTTAATGCTTCCCGCCCATCTTTGCGTGGCATATTCAAATCTAGCAAGATAAGCCCGGGTCTTGGTGCGCTAACTTTATCTTGAAACTTACCAGTGTGAGTTAAGTATTCGATCAGTTCAACGCCATCTTCTACAAAATAAAGTTCATTTAACACGCGGCTTTCTATCAGTGCATCCTGTGTGAGTAGGCGATCATCGTCGTCATCATCCGCCATTAATATGATAATCGGTGTACTTTTTTTCATGTAATAATTTCCTTTAGCATTGATAAACTTATGTGATTACAGTTCATTGATCACATTTAAGTTATTAGGAGCAATATAATTTTGTGGAATACGGATAGTAAAACAAGTACCTTTTCCTATCTCACTTCTTACATCAATTGTACCACCATGGCGCTCAACAATACGTCGACAAACAGCTAAACCTATACCTGTTCCCTTGTAAGCTGATCTTGCATGAAGGCGTTGAAAGGGAACAAATATTTTATCTTCAAACTCTTGGTCAAAGCCAATACCATTATCGCGTACAGTAATAATATTCCAAAGAATGTCAGCATTTAGAATTGAATCAAATACTGACTCATGGCTATGGCTGATATTAATTTTTGGTATGTTGTTTTCTTGTCTAAACTTTATCGCATTACTGAGTAAGTTTAAAAAGAGCTGGTTTAGCTGTGATATATCACCATTAATTTCAGGTAAGTCTTGATACTCAATAATTGCTGAGCTTTCTTCAATAGATACTTCTAAGTCGTCAATAACGTCAGTGATAATTTGTGTCAGTGGTACTGCTGCAAAGGCTTTACCGCGGGTATTAATGCGCGAATATTCTAATAAATCGCTGATTAAATTTGACATACGTTCAGCAGCATTTCGCATACGTTCAATAAAGTCTAACCCTCTTTCATCTATTACTTCGTTATAATTAGAGGATAGCCTATCACCAAATGCTCTAATTTTACGCAAAGGCTCTTGAAGATCATGTGAAGCAACAAAAGCGAAGTCTTCTAATTCACGGTTACTACGTGCTAGCTCTTCAGAATAGATGGTTAACTCTTTGGTGCGTAGTTTAACTTTTTCAGTTAACTCTTCATTTTTAGCCTCTAAAGACTGGCGATGTCGTAACTCATTTCTATTATTGAGTCGTACTAATGCACCAAGCCCTAACAGCAATAAAAAACTGGTAATTGCGGACACATTAAAAGTAAATTTTGCTTCTGTTTTAATGGTTTCTAATTTTTTATATAAACTATTTCGGTATAATATTTCCCGAGATTTTACCTCATTAAACAGTTTTTCCATTTTCTTGTATAAGTCTTTACCACGGCCAGTCATCACAATAGAGACGGCACGTTTTTCTTTGTCGTCTAATGCTAGATCAACCGTTGCACTTAGCTCTATCATTTTCATTTCAACTAAGTTAGTTAACTCAGTAATTTTATTGGCTTGTATACCAATGTCGGACTTTAATGATTGAACCAATTTTATTTGTTTTAGTACGTGATCAATGGCGTTTTGGTATGGTTGTAAAAAATCTTCGTTTTCGGTAAGTAAATATCCACGTTGGCCTGTTTCGGCAGAGAGCACTAAGTTATGAAGTTTATCTAAACTAAGAATTATTTCACCAGTATTAGCCATACTTTTTTGCGCTACTGATAAGTCATCAATGGTTTTTATTGATAGCATTACATTGATCACAATAACGATACTGACAATAGAGAATACTATACTCCATGAGACTTTTTTGTTTGCTAATAATCTTTCAATGTAGAACATTATAAATAACTTGCCTTAGCTTTTAGCTGTTTCTAATAGTTGCTCAAGTGTATGACTACAGTCTTGGCATGAAACAAGAATTTTGTTTGCGGCCTCTATTGCTTTTTCAGGTGGCATGTCATTTTCAAGTACTAATTTAATAAGCTCTGCCTGCATAGAGATTCTATTTAATGGACCTCGGGCGTCATGAACGAGTTGATTTAAATCAGGTTGCGCTGATTGTATATTACTTCCATCATCTTTCATTGCTGGTTCCTCCAAGCTATCTTTAGTTCAATTAATATTATTCTTCAAATTCTCCGTAGGCATGTAAACGGTTATATAAAGTTTTCGTGCTAATGCCTAGCATTTTTGCAGCAAGTGATTTATTACCATCAACATCATCAAGCGTTACTTTAATTAACTCTCGCTCTACATCTTCAATAGTTCGACCTGCACTTAAATTATGTTGTTTTTCTGTGATAGACGAGAAGGGCGAACGAAAGTCTTTTGGTAAAGCTAAACTGTTACTGTCGGGATCAGACATAATAAAAGCACGATGAATCGCGTGTCGCATTTCCCTAATATTTCCTGGCCAGTCGTAGTCAGTTAATCGTTGAATTTGTTCGGCACTCCATTCATAGCTACGGTTATATTCTTCGTTTAATTCTTCTAGAAACACTCTGGCTAATAACGGAATATCTTCTTTTCGTTTTCTTAGCGGTGGAATGTTAATAGGAAAAACAGCCAGTCTGAAATAAATATCTTCTCTTAACACTTTATTTTGTGCTATTTCTTCAATAGAGCGGTTAGTGGCAGAAATAACTCGGCAGTTTACTTCAATCTCTTTTGTTCCACCTAAAGGGGTTATTTTATTACTTTCGAGTACGCGTAATAAGTTTGGTTGCATATCAATGGGCATTTCCGTTATTTCATCTAAAAATAATGTACCATTACCGGCACGTAAAAATACGCCATCTTTTTTGGTAATTGCGCCAGTAAATGCGCCTTTTTCATGCCCAAATAGTTCACTAGCGATTAAGTCTTTTGCTAATGCGCCACAGTTAGTTGCAACCAATTCAGCATCGTTTTTTGTTGTTAAATTACTTGCGCTATGAATAGCTTGCGCCACTAACTCTTTACCTACGCCACTTTCACCTAATAACATCACATTTGCTTTGGTTAGCGCAATACGAGATATCATAGTATACATTTCTTGCATCACGGCCGATTCACCAATAAGGCAATCAAAATGTTTTTTAGCTAGTGTGCTGTTATGCTTTGTTTCGCTAGTTTGCTTTGACTGGCGTGTTAAGGCTTGCTCTAGGTCTTCACGTTGTATGGGTTTAGCAATATAGTTAACTTTAGGTCCGCATAAGCCAGCTAGTAAGCCTTTAACTAAAGGGTGCCCAGTAATTAGAGTAATATAAGGGGTATCGTTTGATTTTTTAATGTGATCTATTAGGTGTAAGCCACTACCATCTGGCAGCATAAAATCTAAAAGAATGTGATCAAACGTATTGTTTTCTAGCCATTCATAGGCTTCTTCCAGACAACTAGCGATACTAATATCATGGCCTAAAAACTCAATTATTTGACAGGCAATTTCAGTAAACTCGGTATCATCATCTACCAATAATACTTTTAACACATTAACTCCTTAACTTTATTTAAGACTAGTATAAGCTCATTATATTTGTCTTACTCTTTTAATTTCAGAGCTTTATTGTTTATGTTTAGTATTTCAAGTGTTTTCACTATTAAATACAAGCATTATTATCATTTAGTGTAATATTTCTGCCGGACCTATCTACTCTATGATTAAAAATTCCAACAGTGTAACTATTACCAATGTATCAGTAATAGTTACACTGTTTGCTTGATGATTTTGTTGAGTGTTTATATTTATTCATTATATTTCAATGCGTTAAAGTTTGGCATCAAACTCGCAATAGTACTAATGAACTTTTAACAGGAGAACAAATATGAAAAATACAACTCTTTCAATTATTATCGCGACTGCTATTAGTACAGCTTCTTTAAATGTTAGTGCAGAAAACACTTGGAAAGATAATGCTAAAGATGCATGGATAGATGGAAAAGCTGAATCTACACTGCTATTTAACGGCAATTTAAATTCTTTCGATATTAATACCGACGTTAAAAACGGTACCGTTATTCTAACAGGTAAAGTGAAAAACTCTGTCGACAAAGCTTTAGCAGAAGAGCTGGTAGCTTCTCTTGAAGGTGTCACCAAAGTTAATAATATGTTATCGGTTATTGATGATAATAATACACAAGGAAAAGATGTTGAGATAATGCAAAATCTCAAGGACTCTAAAGTGGAAACAGTGGTTAAAACAAGGTTGTTGTTTGAACCACAGATCAGTGGATTAGACATCGAAGTAGAAGTTGATAAGGGCGTTGTTACGCTGGAAGGTAATGTAGCATCGGAATCAGAGCGTGATCTAGCTGTTGCCATCGCAATAAATACAAATGATGTTACCAATGTTGTTAATAAACTTGTTTTAAAAGAGTTAGTAGCAAGTAACTAAACATTTTTAAACAGTTCAACCGCGCCTAAGTTGGCGCGGCTTTATCAAGTAACAAGGACAGGACATTGCCATTATGAACTTTTCAAATATTAAGTTACCTAAACTTTTTCGCTCTAACAAACCTATTGAAGCTAATATACCGGTAATAAATCAATTTAACTGGTTTGAGCGCGATGATACCAATATAGATGAATCTTCAGATCATTCTAGAATAACCTATTTGTCAGGAATTGATATTAACGCTCCTTTGCCAACTGAGCAAAATAGTAGTTAAGGAAAATAACAAAATAAATCAGCTGCTTATTGATGATTGTTGTTTACTCTTTATCCATTACATTATTTCTAAGTATAATTTTTTTTTGTTGATATTTAACAACAAAAATCTCCCCCCAGTGATACATAGCCAATCCAGATATTACTAATAGTGCACCAACAATTAATTGGCTATGAATCACTTCATTATTTAGTACTGCGCCTAAACTTAAGGCGATAACAGGTGTAATTAATGTAATTAAGGCAACGGTACTTGCTGTTAATCTTTGCAATACAAAAAAATAAGCGACAAAGCCAATTAATGAACCGAATATACCTAGATATAATGTTGCCCATATTGATCTTGGCTCCCATTGGTCGGTATCAAGACTACCATCCAAAAAAAGCCAATTGATAATAAATAAAGGCATAGATAAAGCCAGTGCGCCAACGGTTGTTGCCATAGGGTGAATAGCTAATGACACACTTTTAACTAATACACTGCTTAAACTAAATAAAAATACGGCGATTAAAACAAATATAAAACCATAAATACTGTCAGAACTTAATGATAAATTGTTAGCGCATACTAAACCTAACCCAGCAAAAGAAAGTGCCATAGATAACTTTCTTAACACTGATATTTTAGGCTCTGCAAGTATCCTTCGTGCTAGGATAGCTGAGAAAGCTGGGGCTAAACCAAAAACTAATGATAAAACTCCTGAAGATAAATACCCCGCCGCAAGATAAGAGAATGACATACCACCAAATATTCCTAACGCAGAAAAAGCATATAAACGTACCGCTTTTGGGTGCCAAGGAAATGCTATTTTCCTGGTAACTATAATAAGGCCACCTAACACTACTGCGATCAGCATGCGTAAAAGAACAGCCATAGTAGGATTGATTGATTCACTACTCCAAACGATAGCTAAGGGGGTAGTAGACCAGATTAACAAAACTACCATATAGGCAATAGACACTTGCATTTGACGCTCCTTTTTATTATTTCTTGTTGATTACAGTGTCTTTTACGGAATGTTTTATTTATCACAATAAAAGTTGGAATATAAAAAAGCCGCAAAAGAGGATTTCTGCGGCTTGAATATTATGGTTAACTAAACTATCTATTATTAACTTGAACGCTCCGCATAATTTGGCCACAGTCGAATAACCTGACTTTGCCAACATCGCGTTAACAAAATTAAGTTTTGATTGAGCACCAAGGCTTGCTTTGTATGAAAAACGTTCATTATGGTAATTACTTATTTAATTTTTAAAATATATTTATTAGGTATTAAACCGTCATCATGTATTAAACATGTCATTTAGAACCTTACTATTACAAAGCGCTTTAAATAAGATTCCGTATTAAGTAACCTATGAAATGTCAAATGGCTTAAACTTAATAGGTAAATTATAGTGCTGTTGCTTACGTGTTAAGTCAAGCAATAATACAAAGAGTAAATGATTTATTTTATTGAATAAAGTCGTGCGTAAAAGAAATGGTCGTTATACACTTAACTATCGTTTACCAACTTATATATTTTATTTATGAAAGGCATTGAATTACTGTTACAGCGTCAGTCTAACCCTTTAGTTACTTCACCTGCACCAGATAAGCAAGCATTAGAACAAATTTTAGCCGCAGGTATGCGTGTTCCTGATCATGCTTGTTTGAAACCTTGGCACTTTACGGTAATAACCGATGACGGATTACAGCGTTTAAGCGATTTATTTGTTGCTAGCAGTGATCAACAAACGGCTAACCTTGAAAAAATTGCAAAAATGCCATTTCGAGCGCCAATGGTAATTGTCATTAGCTCAGAGTTTACTCAACATGAAAAAGTACCGACTAAGGAGCAACTAATAACTGCTGGCTGCTGTGCTCATGCAATGCAAATGGCAGCTTATACTTTAGGATTTGGGGCAATATGGCGTACAGGTGAACTAGCCTCTAATGAACAAGTAAAACAGGGCTTAGGTGTTAATAAAGAAGATGAAATTATAGGTTTTTTATATATTGGAACACCTTGTAAAGAACAAGGACTGAAAGCCAGTAAGAGTTTTGAAGAAAAAGTAACTTATTGGAAATAAATGTAGGTTGTACTTTAATACGACATGACTCTTGTTTAACAAGATATCGACATAAATAGTCGGAATAAATTCCAACCTACATTATTAATAGCTACTAGAACGAAGCGTTATTCGGTGTTCTTGGGAACGGAATAACGTCACGTACGTTTTGCATACCAGTAGCATAAGCAACTAAACGTTCAAAACCTAAGCCGAAACCTGAATGTGGTACAGTGCCGTAACGACGAAGATCACGATACCAACTATAATCAGCAGTATCTAAGCCCATTTCTTCTAAACGACTATCTAAGACATCAAGACGTTCTTCACGTTGGCTACCACCAATAATTTCACCAATGCCAGGTGCTAAAATGTCCATCGCGGCAACAGTTTTTCCGTCATCATTTAATCGCATATAGAAAGACTTAATATCTTTCGGGTAGTTTTGTAAAACAACAGGGCCATTAAAGTGTTCTTCAGCTAAGAAACGTTCATGCTCTGAGTTTAAATCTACACCCCAAGAAACAGGATTTTCAAATGTTTTACCACAGTTTTCTAAAATAGTAATAGCATCGGTATAATCTAAACGAACAAAATCTGTTTCGATAACAGAGGTTAATCTTTCAATAACTGTTTTATCTACACGTTGTTGGAAGAAGGCCATATCATCAGCACGTTCATCTAGCACAGCTTTTAATACGTATTTAAGCATTTCTTCTGCTAAATCGGCAGCATCTGATAAATTAGCAAACGCGATTTCAGGTTCTACCATCCAAAACTCGGCTAAGTGACGAGAAGTGTTAGAGTTTTCTGCTCTAAATGTTGGGCCAAATGTATACACTTTTGATAACGCGTTACAATAAGTTTCAACGTTTAATTGGCCAGAAACGGTTAAAAAGGTTTCTTTACCAAAAAAGTCTTTATTGTAATCTACTGTACCAGCGTCATTGCGTGGTAAGTTTTCCATATCTAAAGTACTAACACGGAACATCTCGCCGGCGCCTTCACAATCACTACCGGTAATAAGTGGTGTACTGATCCAAAAGTAACCTTTACTGTGTAAAAATCTATGGATAGCTTGGGCTAAACAGTTACGAACACGTGTTACAGCACCACCAATATTTGTACGTGGGCGTAGATGCGCTTGTTCACGTAAAAATTCAATACTATGGCGTTTAGCAGCCATTGGATAAGTATCAGGATCTTCAACAAATCCTAGTACTTCCACTGCTGTTGCTTGAACTTCAAAAGATTGACCTTTACCCGGTGATTCAACTAATATACCCGTAACTTTAACAGCACAGCCCGTAGTTAGCTTAAGAACATCATCTTGATAATTATTAAGATCACTCGGTACGATAGCTTGAATTGCATCAAAGCATGATCCGTCATGAACTGCTAAAAAAGAAATACCTGCTTTTGAATCACGGCGAGTTCTAATCCAACCATGTACGGTGATAGTTTCATTAACAGGATATTTGCCTGCTAATACATCAGTAATTGCTATAACTGACATGTAATGACCTCTTATATTGTATCAAATGTACTGAATTTTTTAAGGTGGTTATGTTACCGTGACTATTATGTTTAACAAGTAAAACTTACTAAATTAATAAACTATATTTCAAAAAAATAATAATATTGGCTAAAAAAGTAGAAACATGATGAAAATAGAGCAAAGACGACCAATAAAAGAACGTAGAAAGTCGGCTGACTTTTGGTACTCATTAGCAAGAACATTAACGGCTTGTAGTTGGCTTGCTTTTTTTTTCTCAGTGATTATTTCTTTTTTCGTTGCCCCCGAAACAGATTATGGCGTTTTACGTTACCATGATATTGAAGTGCGACAGTTTTGGTTAACACCGTTAACAGGATATTTATATCTTGTTATCTGGTTTAGTGCTGCGGGAATTTATACATCTACGTTAATAGATAAATACCGAAGTAGAAGGCGTAGTGATAATACAAATTATAGTGCTTATTTCCTGTTAATTATTAACTTATTATGGCTATTAATAATTCTACAACACATTTTAACGACCAAGAATAGTGTTTTTTGAATCATGTTATAACTGATTTTATATCAGTATTTGCTCTTTCGGGAGAGCCATAAACATCGAAATAAATTAACCTTCCAAAAATGTTAACTCAGTTATGAATAACATGCTTGTTATTTGTGCGGATGTCAATATAAATGGTTGGCGTGTATTGACAAGCAAGAGGCGCCGACTAGACTATTCGCTAATTTAATTAGATGTAATCGAGTAATCATGTCAAAAGTAATTCTTCCTGCTACTTCAGAAAATAATGACAACCTTCGCCATCATTGGACTGTAACAGAGGTTCAAGCACTATTTGATCTTCCTTTTAATGATTTAATGTTTAAAGCACAAACGGTTCATCGACAACATTTTAATGC
>Ga0193951_1000220_pt1 | contig 27051 bp, 29 predicted proteins | sample BB_2_MG_FD_140370 | JGI IMG/M metagenome (GOLD analysis project Ga0193951, IMG submission 140370) | Microbial mat bacterial communities from the Broadkill River, Lewes, Delaware, United States - BB_2_MG | ecosystem: Environmental > Aquatic > Freshwater > River > Microbial mats | place: USA...
AATAGCAGAAGATGATAACTATTTTGCTTTTTTAGATATCAATCCTAATGCTAAAGGACATACCTTGGTAATTCCTAAACGTGAAGAAGATAAGTTATTCGATTTATCGAAAGAAGAGTATGATGGATTAATGTCTTTTTCTTACAGAGTAGCCAAAGCTATTGAAAAAACAATTTCTTGCGAACGTATAGGAATGAGTGTAATTGGTTTAGAAGTGCCACATGTGCATGTGCATTTAATTCCGTTGCAAACGATGGAGGATATCCGATTTGTAAAGAAAGAAAAGTTAACAAACGAAGAGTTTGTAGCAGTAGCAGAAGATATTGTTAAGAATTTTGAATAAATAAAAAAAGCTATGAAAAAGTGGATTAAAGAAGGTTTAACTTGGGGATTGATTATGTTTTTAATAATGGTAATATTTTTTCCGTGGTATGATGGAGAGGAAATTACATTAAAAAGAATGCTTGTAGGGGCGCTTATATGGGGAGCTGGAGGATTGTTTTACGGTCTTTTAATGAGTAAAGTAAAGGCAGATAGTTAAACCTTATTCAGTAAGATTTCAAAAGTAGTTCCTTTTCCTATTTCAGATTTTAATACGTGTATTCTTCCGTTGTGGTAATCTTCAATAATTCGTTTAGAGAGCGATAATCCGAGTCCCCAACCACGTTTTTTGGTAGTAAAACCAGGATTAAATATTTGTGAAAACTGTGTTTTAGGAATCCCTTTACCAGTATCTGAAATTAGAATTTTTACATTTTTAGAACTTTTACTAATGCTAACAGATAAACTTCCTTTGCCTTGCATAGCATCAATAGCATTTTTAATTAAGTTTTCTATAACCCAACCATATAACTCGGTATTTAGGTTGGCGAGAATCTCTTCTGCTTCAGTTGTAAAAGAAAAAGAAATTTGTTTAGAGCTTCTGTTTTCTAAGTAATCAAAAGCAGTTTTAGTAATCGATACAATGTTGTTTGATTTTAACTCAGGAAGAGATCCTATTTTAGAAAAACGATTTGCGATGGTGTTTAAGCGTCGCACATCTTTTTCAATTTCATCAACATAATCACTACTTACATTTTCAGCACGTAAAATAGCAATCCACCCTAACAAGGAAGAAAGCGGCGTTCCTATTTGATGCGCTGTTTCTTTGGCCATACCTGTCCACAACTTATTTTGTTCGGCAACTTTATTCGATTTATAAACCATGTAAATAATGGTTAAGAAAAGCCCTAAAATTAGTACTAGTGCAAGCGGATAATATTTTAGTCGGTATAAAAGATCGGAGTTTCTATAATAAATGTATTCTTTAACCCCTAAATACTCGATTACAATTGGCTCATTTTGATTTTTCATAATGTACAATTGCTGTTGGAGGTATTTAGGGTCTTTCGACTTGATAGAATCTAGATTGTTAAATTCTTTAATGTCACCATTTTCATGAACTGAAATGGTAGGAATGTTTTCTATCGTTTGGTAAACTTTTGTTACTAAATTAAAACTACCGTTAGAATCAGAATTAGCTGCAGCTTCTTTAATAGCAGTGGCATAAATCTCCATCTTAGCGCGTTCATCTTTTTTGAATTTTTGAAAAAACACATAGGTATTCCATAAAATAAACAAAACGATAAGTAATGAAATACTAATAGCAATACGTTTTACCCAGTAAGTGTTTCTAAAAAAAACCATCAATCAAATATAAACTATTATCTAGAATAACTAAATTTATAAATAGGTAGTATATTTACACTAAAATTATATAGAATGTTATCAATAAACCCTAAAGATATACCAACTTCTAAACTTCATGGATATTTATTAGGAGCTGTAGCTCCAAGACCTATTGCTTTTGCAAGTACTGTAGATGCAGATGGAAATCCAAATTTATCACCATTTAGTTTTTTTAATGTATTTGGGGCAAACCCACCAATTATGATTTTTTCTCCAGCACGTAGTGTAAGAGGAAATAAAACCAAACATACGTTAGACAATGCTGAAGCAACCAAAGAAGTGGTTATTAATATTGTGAATTACGATATTGTTCAGCAAATGTCGTTGAGTAGTACCATGTACCCAAAAGGAGTAAATGAGTTTGTAAAAGCTGGTTTTACAATGTTACCTTCAGATGAGGTAAAGCCATTTAGAGTAGCGGAGTCTCCTGTACAATTTGAATGTAAAGTAAAAGACATTATTTACACAGGTGAAGAAGGTGGGGCAGGAAACTTAATTGTGTGTGAGGTTGTAAAACTACATGTAAACGAAGATGTGTTAGCAGAAGATGGTAGTATAGATCAACATAAAATAGATTTAGTAGCCAGAGCAGGAGGAAATTATTACAGTAGAGCCAGAGATGGCTTTTTTGAAATACCAAAACCATTAACTACCTTAGGAATTGGAGTAGACCAAATACCTGCTGAAATAAAAAACAGTACAGTATTAACAGGAAACAATTTAGGTATGTTAGGCAATGTAGAACAGCTACCTACCGAAGAAGCTGTTAATAACTTTGCGAAAGAACATTCACAATTTGTGGGTATTTCAACTGAAAAAAAACATACTTTTGCACAAGAGTATTTACAAAACAATGATGTAGAAAGTGCTTGGAAGGTACTTTTAATTAAATAGATAAGAAATGGAAGTAATAGGAAAAATTAAATTAATTAACGAGACACAAACATTTGGGTCTAACGGATTTAGAAAGCGTGAACTAGTAGTAACTACTGATGAGCAATATCCTCAAATGTTATTAATTGAATTTATTCAAGATAAATGTGATTTATTAAACAGTTATCAGGTAGGGCAAGATGTAAAGGTTTCTATTAATTTAAGAGGAAGAGAATGGATTAATCCACAGGGAGAAGCTAAATACTTCAACTCTATTCAAGGATGGAGAATTGAAAACTTAGCACAAGCTGCTTCTCAAAACATTCCACCAGCTGATCAATTTGAGCCAGCTCCAGATTTATCTGCTAATGAACCAGATGATTTACCATTCTAAGAATATTTAGAAAACTATGAATACAAAAAAGAGCGCTAAATTAGCGCTCTTTTTTTGTGTTGCGGAAAACTACATTTTTGTTTACGGATATACCTTTTATCAGGTCAAAAGACAGCTATATATTTGTAACATAATCATTCAATAAAAGATATTGAGTGAGGAATTTAAGGGGAAATAAAAAACCTTCTGATTTAGTTCAGAAGGTTTTTTTATGATTTATTATTTCTTTTCAGGCATCGGACCTCTTAAATGAATAACTAATCCGTTTAAAAAGTTACGTAAAAATTGATCGCCGCACTCCATATACTTAGGGTGATCTTCTTTTCTAAAGATTGCGTTGATTTCTGATTTAGAAACTTTAAAATCTACCAAAGCGCAGATGTCAATAATATCAGTATCTCTTAATTTATGTGCTACTCGTAGCTTTTTAAAAATGTCGTTGTTAGTTAGTCCCATAATTGTTTTAAGTTAATTTACTACCGAAAAAATAGCCCATGCATAAATAGCAAAACGAGCAAAACGAAATAAGCCTACAAAAACTACATTTTTAAAAGGGTATTTAATCATACCAGCAGTTAAACAGCTAATGGCAAAAGGTAGTGGTAATAGTGCACCTACTAAAATTAAAAATCCACCCCATTTACTAGTGTTTTTAAGGTTTTTAGCCATTTTAACCTCTAAATAATTTCTTACAGAGTCAATCTTTAAAGAAGCTCTACCTATAAAGTAAGCACACAAACCTCCTAAATAAGATAGTGTCGCTAATAAAGAAATATTTACAATAGGATCTTCAGTTTTTTTAGACCAAGCGATGAAAATTTCTGGCGGAATTAACCCTAAAATAGTTTCAGAGATAAAAAAAGTAATTAAAACACCTGTTCTAGAAAAAGTTTCAGTCATGGTTTGTAAACCATCGTTAATATTATAAACATACTTGTTAAATAATAATAGTCCAATAACTACCCCTACAATTGGCCAAAAAGCTTTTTTTAAGCTCACCCAAATAAACATGTAAAAACCAGTGCGATTATAATAGTTGTGTAAACGTTTATAATGCGGCTTATCTATTTTCTTTTTGTTATTTTTTTTATTCTTTTTATTACTCATCGCTAAAAAAGCCTCTAATTTTTAGGAATAGCAAAAGTACGAGGTAATTAGAAATTACACCAACAAATATTTGTTAATTTACAGATTTACAGTAGCAGCCTCAGCACAACGTTCACCGTCCATAGCAGCCGAAATAATACCACCAGCATAACCACCACCTTCACCACAAGGAAAGAGCCCTTCAATTTGTGGATGTTCGAGGTTTTCTTTTCTAGGAATATTTACAGGCGATGAGGTTCTAGACTCCACTCCAACAATGTTTGCTTCCGCAGTATAATAACCGTGCATTTTTTGTCCGAAAGCCGCAAAACCTTTACGTAATCTGCTTCCAATTAGTTTAGGGAGTAACGAATGTAGCGGAGAAGAATTCAATCCGGGTTGATACGAACAATCATTTAAAGAAGAAGACAATCTACCTTCCACAAAATCAGTTAAACGTTGCGCTGGAGCAACCTGACTTCTTCCACCTGCATTAAACGCTAATTTTTCTAAATCTTTTTGATATTGTAATCCTTTTAAAACTCCATATTTTTCATACTTCGGTAAGTCTTTATCAACATTAATTTCAACGACAATACCCGAGTTGGCAAACTTGTTATTACGACGCGATGGTGACATTCCATTCACTACAACTTCACCATTAGCAGTTGCCGCAGGAACGATGAATCCACCAGGACACATACAGAATGAATACACTCCACGGTTTCCAACTTGATGTACTAAGCTATACGCAGCAGCAGGCAATAACTCATCACGTTGACCTGAACAACTATACTGAATTTGATCAATAATTTCTTGTGGATGTTCTACACGAACCCCCATAGCAAACGATTTCGCTTTTAGCAAAATGTCTTTTTTGTGTAGTAGCTCATATATATCTCTTGCAGAATGCCCAGTAGCCAAAACAACAGCATTTACAGCCATTTCAGAACCATTTTGTAGTTGTATAGCCTGTAGTTTATTGTTTTTAACGATAAAATCGGTCACACGGGTTTCAAAATGAACTTCACCACCGTGTTTTAAAATCGTTTCACGAATGTTTTGAATAATCTTCGGAAGTTTGTTAGTTCCTATGTGCGGATGTGCATCAACCAAAATTTGATCAGTAGCACCGTGATATACTAAGTTTTCAAATATTTTACGAACATCACCACGCTTTAAACTTCTTGTATATAACTTACCGTCCGAATAGGTTCCTGCACCACCTTCACCAAAACAATAGTTAGAGTCTGGGTTTACTTCATGAAATTGGTTAATAGCACGTAAATCTCTACGACGATCTTGTACATTTTTACCACGTTCTAACACAATAGGTTTGTATCCTAATTCAATACAACGAAGTGCCGCGTACATTCCAGCAGGACCAAAACCTACAATATGAATCTCTTTCGCATTTGATACATCTTGATATTCAAAAATATAATCAGGAGTATCAGGTTGCGGTTCATTAACGTATACCGCTACTTTATAATTAAAAATAACTTCTTTTTTACGTGCATCAATCGATTTACGTAACACCTTTACGCTAGTAATATCAGCAATACTAATACCTAGCTTTTTAGCAGCTTTTAGCTGTAATATATTGTCTTTGCGTTCTTCTACTAAATTAACACGTAATTGAAGTTCTTTTACCATACTGCAAAACTAGTTAAAATAAGATTCAGTCTATTTAATTATTTTAGCAAATCAAACCCTACACTATGAAAATTACGCAGGTTATAGAAAATGTTTTTAAAAAATATTTACCCTCACCTTTTACCATCGCTATATTATTAACACTGGTAACTCTTTTATTAGCACTGTTTTTTACAAAACCAGCAGAAAGCTCAGTAGTAAACTATTCTTTAGAGGTGTTACAATTTTGGGAAAACGGAATTTGGTCTAACGGATTACTTGTTTTTGCCTATCAAATGATGTTGATTTTGGTTTTAGGGCATGTATTGGTGTTGAGTAAACCTGTGAGTAATTTAATTTTAAAAGTAACAAAATTCTGTACGAACACAGCAAATAGTGCAGCCATTGTAAGTTGTACTACCATGTTGGTAGCTTTTTTTAATTGGGGGTTAGGGCTCATCTTTGGAGCTTTGTTGGCACGTAAAGTGGCAGAACATGCGCAACAACACAATATCAAACTAAATTACCCAATTATTGGGGCGGCAGGTTATATGGGATTGATGGTTTGGCATGGTGGAATTTCTGGATCGGCACCGATAAAAATTAACGAAAGCGGACATATTAAAAGTATTATGCAATCGGTTTCTTCGGAAGAAGTTTTAGCTCAAATACCTGATGTGATTGATTATTCTCAAACGATTTTTAGTTGGTGGAATTTGCTGATTTTTTTCGTGGTAGTAGCGGCGGTATCGGCAACCTTTTATTTTTTAGGGAAGAAAGCAACTCCTACAGCGATTAATTTACCAGAATATAAAATGCATACTGATGAAAAGCTTAGTACACAAGCAGAAAGATTGGATAGTTCTAAATGGTTGGCAATTGTTTTTGGTGTATTGATTTTAGTAACGTTTAGCTACCGTTATTGGGCAGATATTCAGCAGTTAAAAATTACGCCAAATCTCATAAACTTTTTTATGTTAGGGTTGGGAATTATCCTTCATGGAAGTTTTAAAAAGTTTACGAACGCTGTGGGAGAATCGATTAGTGATGTGTCTGGAATTTTAATTCAGTTTCCGTTATATTTTGGTATTATGGGCGTGATGAAAAGTACAGGAATGGTAACTTTAATTTCTGACTTTTTCGTGTCGATTTCAACCGCAACCACCTTACCAATATTTACCTTTTTCAGTGCTGGTTTGGTGAATATTTTTGTGCCGAGTGGAGGAGGGCAATGGATAGTACAAGGTCCAATAGTTGTAGAAAGTGCTTTAAAGTTAGGAGTTCCGTTACCTAAAGCAATTATGGCATTGGCTTATGGAGATCAAATAACCAATATGTTACAGCCTTTTTGGGCATTACCTTTGTTAGGAATCACCAAACTAAAAGCAAAAGAAATTTTACCTTATACGCTTATTGCAATGGTAGTAGGAAGTGCCATATATTTGTTGGGGTTATTACTGTTCTAATAATCCAATAATCTAACTATCTAAAATAATGATTTGGCTTTCTGAAAAAATAGAGTTTCCACCATATGAATTGGCCACAGAAGATGGTTTACTGGCTTTGGGCGGTGATTTATCGGCTGAACGATTGGTGTATGCTTACCAGCATGGAATTTTTCCGTGGTTTAACGAAGGTGAACCAATTGTTTGGTATTCTCCTTGGGAGCGTATGGTGTTGTTTCCTGAGGAGGTGAAGGTTTCCAAATCGATGAAGCAAGTGTTGAAAAAAGGTGGTTTTACGATAACAGAAAACAAAGCTTTTGACGATGTTATTTTTAACTGCCGACATATTGATCGTTTTGACCAATTAGGCACATGGATTACAGATGAAATGGAAGATGCTTACATAAACTTACACGACAAGGGTTATGCAAAATCTATCGAAGTATGGATGGACGACAAATTAGTGGCAGGTTTGTATGGAGTAGATTTAGGAAACGGGGTGTTTTGTGGTGAAAGCATGTTTAGCAAAGCAAGCAATATGAGCAAAGTAGCGTTTATTCATTTGGCACAAAAAGGAGGCTATAAACTCATCGATTGTCAAGTATATAACGACCATTTAGCAAGCTTAGGAGCGAGAGAAATTCCTAGAGAGGAGTTTTTGAAGTGGTTGTAACGGACTTGTGTATGATACGTAGCTTGTAAATAGACACTAACTTTTCGGTTAAGCACGAGCCGGATTTTTTAATTTTTTTATTACCTTTTCTTTTCAATAAGCCAAATTAAAAAATTTGGCGGACTTGCAAATATGCCTCAACTTTGATTAAGCAACTAATTAGCTATGAGTTATATACGTTGTTGCCTGCCGTTTTTCTTGCCAAATTTGATTAATTTCACTTAATAAATTATCTATTTTTTGGTATGTAAGTAAATTATCTCTTAATACTTTTTCTGTTATTCCGACATACTGCTCTTCTTCATTCGGTAATTTAACTTTCATAATTGGTTCGAATGTCGGATACAAAAAATATAAAATTCCGTGAACATAACAATTTCTATCAATTATATAATTAGCAAATAATGTGCTAAATTCTGAACATTTTTCTTGACTATCTAATTCGGGAAACTGACGAAATTCTTTGTCGGTTTTTATTATACAACTAAATATACTTCTCAGTTGCTCAAATGATTTATCTTTTTTTGAGATTACATCTTTTAACTTTCTACATTTTTTATTTCTTTCAACAAGCTCATCGCTGTCGTTCAAATTTAAATAAAGCTCGACAGTTCTTTTTAGTTTGTCTAAAATCAATTCGGCTAATCGATTGATTTTTCCTGTGCTGTAAGTAAATTGATTGCACTTTCTATAAAGTTCTTCATCAATCATCTTGGCATCAATTGGCAAAATTGGTTTTTTGGTGTCTTTATTAATTTCCATTTTGACTAAAGTTGGTGCTATCCAAATATCTACCAATTCATCTTTTATCATAACATTTTTTGGGAAAGAAAAAATCCCTATGTTTTCATTGATTTTCAAGTCAATCTTAAATGGTCTATCAATATTCATTATTTAGCAAGATGTTTTTTTTAATGGTAGGTAACGGTCCGTATAACCGTCAGTTACGGGTTAATATGCGTTAATTTTCGGTTTAGTTACTGACGTTAGCAATTCCGAGTGGATTCGGACGTAGTCGAATCCGCCGTAATTGCGGTTATACATTGTTATATAGTATTATCACTCATTTTTATTAAATTGCTTTTAAACCTTTTGTTTATAAGGGTTTTGTGTTTTTAGTCAATGCAAAATAACGCATTAAAATGCTACTAAAAGTTAGGTTTGTTGTACCTAATGTTGTACCTTCGTATTGCGTTGCACCCATTTGCACCGCCTATTAATAAGGGTTTTATGTCTTCAATTAAAGTAGTATTAAGAAAAAACAAGATAGATAAAGCTGGTCTTGCACCTCTTTATTTACGAGTAATCAAAAACAGAAAAACTAAATTCATATCATTAAGCATAAAATTACAGCCTAATGAATGGGATGAAGATAAGCAAAAAGTAAAGAAGAATCACAAAACTTCAACAAGGTTAAACGCATACATTTCAAGAAAGATAGCGGATGCAGAAGGCGAGATTGCAGACCTTGAAAGAAGAAATCAATCTACATCAGCAAGAAGAATAAAAGAAGCCATTAAGGGTAAACCCTTAATTAACTTTTTTGAGTTTGCTTATGATAGGTGCGAGAAACTAAAAGATACTGTTACGCTATCCACTTATAGAAGCTATAAAAACAATATCGAAAAGTTTGAAAGGTTTATAGGACATCGTGAAATAATGTTTGATGATATTACAGCTACTACCTTAAAAGATTATGCATCACATTGCAGTTCTAAATTAGGCAACAATAACACGACTATAAATTATGCGTTTAGAATCCTAAACCTAATGTTTAGAGAAGCGAAGAAAGAAGATTTAATATCCAATGAGCTTGTGCCATTCACAAAGTTTAAAGTAAAGAAAAACAAGACTACGAAGCGTTATTTAAACGAAGAGCAGTTTGAAGCCTTTATCAATTTAGAGGTTCCACAACAGCACAAAGCACAGGTTATCAAAGATATGTTTATCTTTTCTGTTTTTTCTGGAGGGTTACGTTTTGGCGATGTTATCGAATTACAATGGAAGCATTACGATAGCAAAAATCACAGAATTACAAAGACGATAAGAAAAACGAAAAGACAACATAGTATTAGAATAGGGCAAAAAGCAGTTGATATTTTAGAAAAATACAGAACCGAAGACCAAAAGCAAAATGATATAATTTTCCCATTTGCAAAAGTTGACGAGTTATATTTTAAAGATAGAGTAAACAGAAGTTTAATAACCAATAGAGCAATTTCATTAAGTAATATGTATTTAAGCAGAATGGGAGAAGAATTAGAATTACCTTTCAATTTATCCTTTCATATTAGCCGGCATACATTTGCTACAAGGGCTTTAAATAATGGTATGCGTATCGAACACGTTTCTAAACTTATGGACCATTCAGATATTGGCATAACACAAGTGTATGCAAAAATCATTAGTAGTGAGTTGGATAATGCAGTAGATAAATACATCAATTAATATGGGTGAATATTCAAAAATAGAATTATTGTTATTAGACAAATTCACAGAAGCAATTGATAGCTTTATTCAAACAGCTGTTTACTCTCAAACAGATAAGGATAAGTTAATGTATAGTTCTTGTGTTGATGATAAAGAAAAAGAAGTATTTACTAAAAAGGAAATTAAAAAAATGCAAAAGAAACTCGCTAAATGTAATCCAGATATAGCGGAGTTTTTAAGATGTTATATAAGTCCTTCCGAGTTTGATTTATCTGGTGATAATTACGATCAATACAGAGAAAGATTAATAAGAAATTTTCTATTACAAGAGTTTGATGATGTTTTAGAAGTCTTAACAATGAAATTAAAAAAGGTTGAAGATATTGAGAGTATTGATGAATTAGAATGGGAAGAAATGATTGAAGAAGGGCATTATGGTATTGATAATAAGTTTATGTCGCATTTCATTAAATATATGGCGATTGCAGATAGATTAACAACTTTCAAAAGTATATTAGAAACCGTAGAGGAAGAGAAAAAGCAACAGGTAAAAGAGAAACTAACCAATCCAGTAATGACCTACACCAACTACCAAAACGATGAGCCTAAAGACGTTTTTATTGTAGAAGAATTAGAAAAACGATTAGCGATAGAAGCAGTAGAATACAAACGTAAACTTGATGATGAATGGGATAAATACACTTTTGACCCTATGTATTTTGATAACTTCATTTCTGGCGACTTATACAATGAGTTTTTAAAATCATTATATGAAAGAATTAAACCCTTAAACGACTTTGAAATTAATAAATACCTCACATTATCGGTAAATCAATTTAAAACCCATACGCCAGAAAAAAGAGCAGAAGCATTTAAACGACTATATCACGATACGTATTGGTTTCCAAATTATATGGAATACAAAGAAGAAACCTATTTATCAAAATACGCTATGCACGTTTGGAAACACTACACCAATCATTTCCACTTATATAAAGAGGCTACTATAAATGCTTTAAACGATTTTAAAAGAGGTGTCACAACTACAACTAAAAAGCCATCTAAAGAACTAAAAAAAGATTTCAATTCTCTTATTCCACAAACTAACAAACAAGATTATATTTTACAGTTACTTGAAGATTTAAGCATAACGCTAAATGGCACTAGTATTTTAACACCAAGAAAAAAAGGTGCATTAAGGGGAGTGATTGAAGCATTAAGAGAAAAAATGATAATTCCGAATATTGGTTTGTCAACCTTATGTAATGTTTTTGCCGATAAAATAAATTTAGAATTGAAGTCAGAATTGGATGCATCTACAACATCAGAAAAGTACAAAAAGGAAGCATTACAGTACATTAAAAACAATCCAATACATTAAAATACACCTGTTATAAGGGTATTATAAGGGTGACCCTATAGCTACCTATGTTAAGGGCAATATTGCGGTATAATTTTAAAAATATATCGTAATGGAAGCAATCATTTTAAGCACCCAACAGTACAAAGATTTAGTTAATCGTTTAGACGATTTAAACAAGCAATTAGAGGAAAAACAAAAGAAACCTCAAGACACTTTTTTAGACAATCAAGAATTTCTTCAGCTAATGAATATTAGCAAACGAACAGCGCAAACTTGGCGTGATGAAGGTGTTATTTCATTTTCACAAATAGGCTCTAAAATCTATTATCGTATGAGTGACGTGCAAAAGTTATTAGACAATAACTATCGTAAAGCATTCTCAACAAAAAGAAATAATTATTAATCCTTAAATCTTTAAGTTATGAGTAATGCTGTACCATTAAACCCTCAATTTGAGAGTTTAGAAAAGCCAGAGACAATTATCAGACACATCAATGAATTAACAGATAGTAAAGAAGTTAAACATTATAATATCTTATCTGAACTTTTAGAGCAATTTAATAAAGTAGACTTTGAGAGAATAGCAAATCCAAGTGTTCACGATAATTTTAAGCTCACAAATAAACACTATTCAATTATTTCAATTGATACTGTTTTAAATGTAGCTAAAAGTAATAATTGGGGTTTATGTAAAAATCATAGCTTCATTTATTTATACAATGGTTCTTATTGGAGTGAAATCGACAAAGAAGCATTTCAGAAATTTTTAGGTAAAGCAGCCGAAAAAATGGGTGTACCTAAATTTTCTGCGAAATATTATAGATTCAAAAAGGAATTATACGAACAATTTTTGGCAACCGCTTACCTGGAAGCTATACCGCCATCAGCTGACAATGTTTTGATAAATTTAAAAAATGGAACATTTGAAATAAATACAGAGGGTACTCAAATAAGACCATTTAACCCTAATGACTTTATCACATATCAATTACCTTTTGAATATAATCCAGAAGCAGAAGCACCAATATTTAAAAACTATTTAAATGAAGTCTTACCAGATATAGAAAGACAAAATGTATTGGCTGAATTTTTAGGTTTTCTTTTTATAAAACACAATAGCAATAGGCTAAAAGAAGAAAAAGCATTAATTCTTTATGGTGGCGGTGCAAATGGAAAATCTGTATTTTTTCAAGTTGTAAGTGCCTTACTTGGTGATGAGAATACGAGCAATTATTCATTACAAAGCCTAACAAATGAAAATGGTTATTTCAGAGCAAAAATTGCTAACAAATTAGTGAATTATGCATCAGAAATTAATGGCAAATTAGAAAGCTCAATTTTCAAACAATTAGTTTCAGGCGAACCTGTAGAAGCGCGATTACCTTATGGCGAACCTTTTACTTTAAAACAATATGCAAAGTTAATATTCAATTGTAATGATCTACCAAAAGAAGTAGAACAAACAAATGCATATTTCAGACGTTTTTTAATTATTCCTTTTGATGTTACCATTCCGCCAGAAAAACAAGATAAAAGCCTACATAATAAAATTATAGAGTCAGAACTGTCAGGTGTTTTTAATTGGGTTTTAGAAGGCTTAAATCGTTTGTTGGTACAAAAGGGTTTTTCAAAATGTACAGCAGCAGAGGAAGCAGTAGCAGATTATAAAACACAATCAGATAGTGTTAAAATGTTTATCGATGAAAACGACTATACTATTTCCCCTAATAATTACACACTTATAAAAGAGCTATACCATCATTACCGAGTGTATTGTTCTGAAGATGGTTTTAAACCAGTAAGTAAAGTCAATTTTTCTAAAAGGCTAAAAAACTATAAAATCATAGTAGAACGTGTAGCAGGTAACAAACTTGCAGCCTTTATAACAAAGGAAGTTTCATTTTAAAAAAGATGTTTAAAAGCAGTAATTAAAATAACTAAAGTAACAGTAAGAGTTACTAAAGTTACTAAAGTTACCCTCTAGAGAAAACTTTTTATGAGCCGATATAGATACACTTTCGAAAAAGGTAGCAAAAAACATCGTTGTCCAGCTTGTCATAAAAAACGCTTTGTAAGATATATTGATGTAGAAACACAGCAATATTTACCTAGTGAATACGGTAAATGTGATAGAGAGGTTAATTGTAGTTATCATTTAAACCCATATAAAAATGGTTATGCAAAAGACAATAGCAATGCAATAATACCAACCTATTACAAAAGCAATGTTGTTGTAAAACCTAAACAAGTTTTTATTCCAAAAGAAGTGTTTTACAAAACCAGAACAGCTTATCAAGAAAACAATTTTATTCAAAATTTATTGAACAATATCGCATATCCTTTTAAAGCTGATGATGTTGAAAAAATTATTGCACAATATCATTTAGGTACTGTAACAAAAGGATATTGTAAAGGTGGTACAACATTTCCTTTTATTGATAGTGGTAATAATGTAAGAGCAATACAGGTTAAAACCTTTGATAAATCAAACCATACTATTAACACTAATTTTTTACACGCCATAATAGAAAAGCATTGTAATAGAAATCGAAAAGAACTACCACAATGGCTAAAAGATTATAACAACAACGAAACTAAAGTTTCTTGCTTATTCGGTGAGCATCTATTATCTAAATACCCTCATAATGCAATAGCACTGGTAGAAGCACCAAAAACAGCAATCTATGGTACATTGTATTTTGGTTTTCCAAACAACCCAAAAAAATTATTGTGGTTGGCAGTTTATAATTTAAGTAGTTTAAATTTTAAAAAATGTAAAGCCTTAAAAGGACGTAAAGTATTTCTCTTTCCAGATTTATCTAAAGAAAGTAAAGCATATAAGTTATGGTCTAATAAAGCACAAAATATTCAATCAAAATTAGAAAATACAACATTTATTGTATCTGATTTATTAGAGCAACTTGCATCTAATCAAGACAGAGATAAAGGTAAAGACATTGCTGACTATCTAATAAAATTTAATTGGCAAGACTTTAGAGAAAAACCAATTTTAACGCCTAAACCTAAAGCAGTTTTATTACAACCAATAATAGAGCAAATCCCAAAAAAAGATTTAAACATTAAAAAGCCTTTAATTAAGCCTCAATCAATTAAACAGGTTAAAGTAGATGAAATTATTCTTAAATCAACCTATGAAGATAAACCAGTCTTAAATTGGGATAAGGATATAAAAGAACTTGAAGATTTTTTTAAGTCTATCAAATTACCAGAAAAACCTATAAAACTTAATGATTGCACTATGGTTTTAGATGTTTCTAAATTTATAAATAGTCATATTTTTACAATAAAATCAAACAATGGTAATTTGATTTATAAACCCTATTTATCAAGGCTTAAAGAAATGAAATCCTTATTAAATGATAATTAGTTCTTTCTTGTATAATCAATTGCTAAATCATATTAATCAAAAATATAACGCAATACATTATATAAATACAATGTAAATACTATATATTTATTGCTTCAAATCACAACCTTTTATGAACCGTATTAAAGAAGTTTTAGAAGAAAAGGGTATTAAACAGGTCTGGTTAGCAGATAAGTTAGGTAAAAGTTTTAATACTGTAAATGGTTATGTTCAAAACAGAAACCAGCCTACACTTGAAGTCCTTTATGATATTGCTAAAATATTAAATGTAGATATAAAAGATTTGATTGTTTCTAATAAAGAAAACGATAACTAATGCCAACAGAAAGAGAACTACTTGCAGAAATTGAAGCTCTAAAAAAGAAATTGGAGATTTCTAATAACAGAATAAAAACTGAAAAATACGGTATAACTTGGTTAGATGTTCCAGAGGCATTTGAAGAAGAATCTGAAAACCAATTGCCAATTTTAACAGAGGTAAAAGACAAAGCAATTAAAAATGATGATGGTAAACCAACCCATTTATTAATTGAAGGGGATAATTACCATTCTTTAACTTGTCTAAATTATACACACAAAAATAAAATTGACTTAATCTATATAGACCCACCTTATAACACAGGTTCTGATGGTTTTAGGTATAAAGACAAAAGAATTTTAGATAAATATCCAGATGGTACAGAAGTGCCAAAAGACCACCCATTAAGGCATAGTTACTGGTTGTCGTTTATGAATAAAAGATTAGAATTAGCACATAATCTTTTGAAAGATGATGGTACTATGTTTATTTCCATTAATGAGGTTGAATTTGCTGGTTTAAAATTGTTGTGTGATAAAATTTTTCATCCGTCAAATTACCTAACAACATTTAATATAAAAGTAAGACACGAAGATAGAATTTTGAGAGGTGATAATGATTTTCACGAGACATCTGAATATTTATTGATGTATCGTAAATCTAATAAGTTCAAAACAATAAAGAGAGTTAAAGATAATACATCATTAAGTGCTTATCAATATAAAGTAATAGAAAAAATAGACAACCCAAATATCTCAAATATTGCAGGTAGAGAGGTTCACATATTTAAGACAGGTGAATATGAAATTGTAAGAGTTGAGCCATCTACAGAAGCTCTAAAAGAATATAATATTCGAGGTTCTTTAATTACCCAGAGTGGTTCAGCTTCCGAATATTATGAACTAAACTTAAGAAGTAGAAAAGAAAGTGATGGTTTAGGTACATTGTATAAAGTAATTGATATGGGTACTCGTGGTGATGGTTTAGGTTATCGTTATATTCGACAACCATTTGATACAACTGGTACTAATGGCTTTTATTATCAAGGATTACCATTAAACAAAAAAGATACTAAACTTGTTCCTTATCCTAACTTCTATGATTTTGAAGAGATTTTTAATAATGTTGGTTATGAAGGAGGTATCAAATTTACAAATGGTAAAAAACCTGTTGATTTTTTGAAGTTTGTTTTTAGTATCGGTACTCATAACAAAAATTCAATAATATTAGATTTTTTTGCAGGTAGTGGCTCAACAGGTCAAGCAGTATTAGAACAAAATAATATAGATCAAGGTAAACGTCAGGTAATTTTGTGTACTAATAATGAAGCAAATATTGCTCACGAAGTTACACACCCTAGACTTAATAATGTCTTAAATGGTTATCAACAAACAAAAAACCAAAAAGACACACTCTTCGAATTAACTTTAAATAAAGGGAATCTTGAAGATAACACATCTATATTAGAAGCTATAGATAAATATACTAGTGAGCCCTATAAAAGTCAATATGATGATGTAAAAGTAGAGGTTAAAAAAGGAAAGATTATAATTAGTGGTTATACAAAAAAACAAAACAAAATTACAGGACTTGGTAATTCCCTAAAATATTACAAAACAGATTTTGTAGGTTCTAATAATATTTTATCAGCTACAGATGAAGACAAATCTAATTTAGCACACAAAGCAGGATATTTACTTTCAATAGCAGAAAACACTTTAGAAGAAATAGAATTAAGTAAATGTTATCAACTATTTGAAAATGATAAAAAGGTAACAGCCATTTATTTTAAAGAAGAATTAACAGAAATGGAAGTTTTTTTAGATAAAGTGGAAAGTATAGAAAAACCAATAGCATTATATTTATTTAGTTGGGGTAACAGAAGTGAGTTTGAGAGTTTATTTGACCATTTAGACCATATTACTATCAAAACGATACCACAACCGATTTTAGAGATTTACAAAAAGATTTACAATATAGTAACTGTATGAGCAAATTCAGTCCTTTAGACTTTCAAAAGAAAGCAATAGATAAATTAACATCAAGTTTTATTAGACTTTGGGAACAAACAGAACCTCAAAGACATTTAGTTTTTAAATCCCCAACAGGTAGTGGTAAAACATTTATGGTATCAAATTTTGTTCACGGCCTTAATGCGTTACCAAATTGGGATTATGATAAGGCTTTTATTTGGATTACTTTTTCTGATGATTTAGCAATGCAGAGTAAAGATAAGTTTCAAGAATATTTTGAATCTAATTTAGAAAATGGATTGCTTACAGTTAATGATTTTAAACAAGGTAAATTTTATAAAAATGATATACTATTTATTAATTGGCAAAAGTTAGTTTCTACTAGTGCTGATAATAGAGTTTTAAGGAGACCAGATGATGAAGTCTTATTAAAAGAACAGGGTTATTATTTTGAAGATTTAATTGAAAATACGCATAAAGAAGGAAGGGAAATAATACTTATTGTAGATGAAAGCCACATAAGTAGTAGAACAGATTTAGCACAAAATATCATCGATATAATAAATCCAAAAGTAATACTAAATGTTTCTGCAACGCCTAAATATATACCAAATAGAGATGAAGAAGATGAAGGTCTTGCAGGTTATGTGAGAGTTAATAGAAATGATGTCGTAGCAGAGGGGTTAATCAAAGAAAAAATAGCAGTCCAAACAGAAGAAGATTTAAAAAAATACCCTAATAAAGATTTAGACGAATTGTTACTTGAGTTAGCAATTGAAAGGCAATTAGAATTAAAACAAGAATTTAAAGATTTAGGAAAAGATATTAACCCTTTAGTATTAATTCAATTACCAAATGATGATAGTAAATTAAAAGAGTCAGGTCAAAAAACAAAAGAACAAATTGTACTTGATTATCTCACTAAAAAGAAAATAGATGTAGAGCGTAAAGTTGCTTTATGGTTTGATGGCAAACAGAAAAATATGGATTTCATTACTCATAATGAAAGCGATATTGATTTTATGCTTTTCAAACAAGCAGCAGGTACAGGTTGGGATTGTCCAAGAGCACACGTTTTAGTAATGTTTAGAGAAATTAATTCAGCATCATTTTACACACAGACCATTGGTAGGATTTTAAGGATGCCAGAACCTAATGCTAAAGACGATTATAAAAACAATCCTAATTTAAGAACAGGTTATTTATTTACGAACTACAAACGTAATGATGTAGAAATACCAGATCAAACACTAAAAAACAAACCTTTTATTTATACCTCTAAAAGAAAGGATAAAGTTGAAAATATTAAAGGTCTTTATTCAGATTTTGTATCAAGAGTTGATTATGGTGATTTAGGTCACGCAGTAAAGTTTCAAATGTCGTTTTTAAGTTCCTTTAATGATTTTTTTGATGTTGAAGAAAAAGACCATCCAATTAGTATTAGGGAAAAAATCGTAGCAAAAGGTGTAGATATAAACCCAACTGTTACAAATAAATTAATTGTTGATGCAGTTTTTACAGATTATGATAAAATAAATCTTGACTATGCTAAAAAAGGTCACGAAGAAGATTATGAAATATCAAGAAATGATGTAGAAAAACTGTTCAATTTATATTGCTATCAATTATTAACGGAACAAACAGAAACAGAAGCAAAAGTATCTAACGTTGCTCGTTCTTGGTCGCCTTTAAAATCAGCCTTTAGAGTATGGTTTAAGAGCATTTTTGACCAAGATAGTAATTTGTATTATCGTATATTAATTAATGATTTAAACAAAGAGCAATCAAGTATATTTCGTCAGGCATTAACTAAAACATTAAAGACGTATTATCCTATTAAAAAGGCGTTTTTGGAAAAGCGTAAGACTGAAATAGAAAAACGAGAAGCACCTTTATTTGAAATTAGAGAAGAATATACCTTTACAGATGATTATGCGGAATTAACTAAAGATGAAGGTACTTCCATATTAAGTGTAGTCCAACCTTTTTATTTAAAGAAACAATATAATGGTAGAGTAAACGAATTAAAGTTTTTAAACTATCTAGAACAGCAAAAAGATAAAATAGATTGGTGGTTTAAAAATGGCGATTCAGGTAAAGAATACTATTGTTTAAAATACTTCAATACAGGTAAAAAAGAAGAAGCATTATTTTACCCAGATTGGATAATTAAATTCAAAGATGGTAGAATAGGCATATTTGACACAAAAAGTGGTAATACAGCACAAAACCCAGAAGGTAGAGCTGAAGGTTTAGCTAAAAAGCTAATTGAACTAAATAAAGAAGGTGGTAATTACATAGGTGGTTTAGTAATTTTAGAAAATAATCAATGGTATTACTTTAATAACGAAACATATTTAAAAGAATATTCAGAAGACAATCAAATTGATTTTGAATACGATTACACACCAGGCAAATTAAACAAGCATTGGAAATTGTTTTCTGAAATATTTTAATTTTATGGGTAAAAAAGCAACAACGGTTGAAGTCCAAATCGAAAAACTTCGTTCAAGAGGTATGGATTTAGATATTGATGAAGAAAAAATCAAAGAGCATTTATTAGATATTGGTTATTATAGACTTGGTTTCTATTGGTATCCTTTTGAAATTGATGCTGACCATAATTTTCAAAAAGGTACAAAGTTTTCTACCGTTATTGACTTATATTATTTAGATGTCGATTTAAGATATATTTTAATCAAGTACATAAATCGTCTTGAATTAAACTTTAGGACTAATTTAATTTATTGGGTTTCTACTCATTATGATAATAATCCAATTTGGTATACAGATGCGACAATTATGTCAGCAGATTATCTAAAAGATATAAAATCTCACTATAATAAAAATTTTAAAAAGAAGAATTTATTAATTAATAAACATCATATTAATAACCCAGATGATAGGTATGCGCCTTGTTGGAAAACTTTTGAATATTATACTTTTGGTTCAATCGTTAAAGTTTATGAACATATTATTGATGATGATGTAAGAAAAAAAGTGTCTTTACAATACAATATTAAAAAACCATATAAACTTCAAAATATACTTGATACGCTTGTATTTGTAAGAAACAGTTGTGCTCATAGTGGTGTTATTTATGACTTACATATAGATGAAGGTGTTGTAGAGATGTCATCATATAAATTTAACAACGATTATAGTCATAGTTTAGATGCTGCGATAAAGGCTCTCTTATATGTTATGGAATATATTTCATTGGATAGAAAAAATGATTTAAACGAAAAATTAAAATTATTATTTGACAAATTTAAAGAGAACGAAACTATTAAAGCAATAATAGAAGATAAATTAGGTTATTCATACAGCGTTTAATTTATTTTTTATTCGTATATTTGCATAATAATAGTGTCCTATACTTCATTGGCATTTATGGTGCACTTAAAAAAAATAAACAACCCTAGATACTGTCTGGGGTTTTTTTATTAATTTGATTTTACAAGTTTCCCCACAAAATAAAACCCAGTTTTTTCGTACCTCAAAATCCTCTGTCTTTTATTTTGTTCCGCTCGCCAACGCACTTGTAGTTTTTGGTTGCCAACCCTCACACAGCACATTACTTCTTTTATTTAAACGTTTATATTTTAATAAATAAGTACAATAAAAAAGTAAAGAGCTGTTGCCAACGCACACACCAAAAACTACCCAAAGCTATGTTTACATAATACAAGTTATAGTAGCAAACGGCACTTTTCAAAGGTTTGCTATCGCAGTGTTAATGCATTTTGTAGCTATAACTGGTATTATGTAAAATATCCGCTCTTCCAACGCTCAATTCCGCACATTAAACCACATTTTGAACAAACATTAAACATCTGTATATTTTAAGGATTCCGTTATTTGATATTAATATTCGTTATCTCATTCAAGCTGCACAAAACCATCGTTAAGTCCAAGTATTCCTTACCTCAAGTCTTTGTTTGTTTCATTTCGTTAACTACTATAGTTAGTTGGGTTTTTTCTAGATATTATTATTTTGGCACGTCTTTCGCAGTTGTAAATGAAATAGATAGAGATATTTATTGTATATTTGCAGCCATTTTCATAATTTTATAATTGTTATTAATAAACCAATGTTAGAAAAAGAATTTAAATATTATCTTGATAATCAAGAGAAATTCGTTTCTCAATACGAAGGCAAGTATCTTGTTATAGTTGGCGAAGAAATCGTTGGTGTATATAGTTCTGATGAAGAAGCTTATTTTGATTCAGAAAAAAAGTATGAAGCAGGTACGTTTTTAATACAGTTTTGCGAAGCAGGTGACAATTCTTACACTCAATCATTCCACTCACGTGTAAGTTTTGTTTAATTTATGGAAAGTGCTTCAAAATCCTTTACTCTTAAATCGAACGGTACTTTACGTGTTTTAAAAACACCTTGCGGTGTCTGTCAAGCGTTTGACCCATTAAGTGGTGGTAAACATCCCAAAGTTGAGCAATTTACAGGTTTATGGGATACAGGTGCTACTGGCACTGTAATTAGCAAAGATTGTGCTTTGAAGCTAGGGTTAAAACCTATAAGCAAAGCTAAAGTTTATCACGCTAACGGTGAGGCTATTGTTAATGTTTATGCTATAAATTTGTTTTTACCAAATCAAGTAGCATTTCAATTTATAAAAGTTACAGAAGGTGTATTAAATGGTACAGATTTACTTATAGGTATGGATATTATTTCACGTGGTGATTTTGCAATAACCAATTTAGGTGGTCAGACTGTTTTTAGCTTTCGTGTTCCTTCAGAGGGTAAACTTGATTTTGTTGAAGAGTCTAAACCTAAACAAGTAATTAACACACACAAAAAGATAGGTAGGAACGATCCCTGTCATTGTGGTAGCGGCAAAAAATTCAAACATTGCCACGGTAAAAACCATTAGTTTTTTATTTCCACTTTTCCCCATCCACCCCAGTCAGCGGTTATAAAAAAATAGGCTTATAAAATTTTGTAATACGCCATAGCATATTACTTTTTATCGTACCTCAAAAAAGCAATAAGCTATTGTCTATAATTCCTGTATAAGTAGCTTGTTTAAATGCTGTTTTATCAAACAACTATTTAAAACGCTACCCATACAAACGCTTCATCCAACGCTCAATACAGTAGTAAAACCTATTTTTTTAAGTGTTAATTCCCCAGAAAAGTTATATTTATAGTATGAAACAAATGATTGAAGATTTATTTGATTTATTCTTTCCTCACGATTTAGATGAAAACGGTAATAAAATCGAAAATCCTGAAGGTGATGATTCTTTCGGTACTAAACTTTTCGTAATCATTATGCTTGTTATAATAGTAGTATTGGCAGGTATAACATTAAATTAATAAAAGATAGCAAATATATGTGGCTTCCTACAGCCCACGCTTTAAGGCTATAAAGCTCAAGCCTACGGTTTTTTAAAAAACTTTTTATTACTACTTCAAAGCAATTTTTCGTTTTACTTTTAGCTTTTTATATTTCATTAAAATTCCTAAAAAACTTTTTTAAAAAAAGCTTGACAGCCTTACCCACGCCACAAAGCGGAAGGCTTTCTTTTTTTAATTTTTTTCTTTTTCATTTTCAAAAAAATTATGTGTGAGCGTAGCGAACTTTTAATTGGATAGCTATGTCTTATTTTGAAATGAAAACCCACCAAATCGGAAGAACCTACTCGAACCCTCATTTTTTTATCTTAAACAAAGGACTTAACAGCGGAAAACCCTTAACAAATCCTTGTCCTAACTGTTTTGTAGTAATCACAAATACGGAAGCAGAAAAAAACACGCTTTTTCATTTGTCAATGATGTTGCAAATTGGCGGTTTTTACGCTTATTATTTAAAAGGAAGTGTTATTCCGTTTATTTCTGTAGATGATTGCAGAAACACGCTTAAAAATGGCGTCAAATCTTCTCATAATGTCAGCGACCAGATGCAAAAACACATAAAAGCGGTTGAGGTTATCAGTAAAAAGGAAAAAGAACTACAAAATGTCATTGATAAAATGGCAGTTTTAAAGGTTGCATATATCCGTAATTGTTTCAAACTAATGCAAACAAAAGAAGCATAACGCAAAGGCATCAGACAAGCCTAAAACAGTAACAAAATGGCATAATTCGCGTTATATTAGTAACGTAAAAAAGGTTTAAAAGCAATGTCAAGTCCGTACCAAGTCCGAACAAGTATTAATTTTAAATTGTTATAAAAATGGGAAAAATTCCACAAGGTATTTTAGGAAGTCTATCCGGAAAGGTAGGTAGTATTATTGGCGGTAGTTGGAAAGGTATTGACTACATCAGAATCAAGCCAGCAAGCGTGGCGAATCCACGAACAGAAGGGCAGGTAAATCAACGTAATAAATTCACTATTACATTGGAGTATCTTCAAGCGACAAGCGATTTTATTAAAGTTGGATATAAGGCTTTTGCTGTTAAGAAAACAGAATTTAATGCTGCAATGTCTTATGTATTAAATAATGCAGTAGGAGGCATCGCACCTAACTTTACAATCGATTATTCTTTAGCTCTATTGAGTAGAGGTTCTTTGTCAAGTGTTTTAAATGGTTCAACCGATTTAGCAACACCAGGACAAGTAACTTTTGATTGGGATGATAACTCGGCAGAAGGTAATGCAAATGCAACCGATAAAGCGATGGTATTAGTTTACAATCCAAGTAAAAAAGAATCTGTATCAATTCTTGATGGTGCTGATAGAACTGTAGGTTCTCAAGTGATTACTATACCAAATACCTATGCAGGAGACACAGTAGAGCTATTTATGGCGTTTGTTTCTGCTGATGGTACACAAGTATCGAATAGTGTGTATTTAGGCTCTGGTACGGCAGCTTAATAACTTTAAGTTTAAATACATATTGAAAACCGTTTCTATTAATTTAGAAGCGGTTTTTTTATATTTTTAGATCACTTCAAATTTTAGGTTAAAATGTTATACCTATGTTGTACCCTTTTTTAATTAATCTTTTAAAACCCTTTATTTATAAGGGTTGTTTTAGTTAATTAATATAATACATTGTTGGCAGTAGGCTTTTATTGGTCAGCCGTAAATAATACATATCTGTTTTCTGAATTAGATTTTTCCCAAAAATCAACACTTTGCTTAAACCAATCCCAAGTGTATTCAAAATCTTCATCGGTTAATGCAAATCCGTAATCTTTAGGGTCAATTTTATTATATCCATTTCTCAATTTTGATTCAGTAATGTTCTTAATTTCAGAAAAAATCGCTTTCACTTGGTCGGGCGTTTTTAAGGACATTATATAATCTTGCTTGTGATATATTAATTCTCCACCAAGAATAGTATGATTTAAAGGAAAAGTTCCGTTATCCCATTCCAATTTTCCATCTGTCAAACTCCTATGTAGAGCGTCCCAAGATTTGTCCAATTCCGCCAATCTTTCTGGGGAATTTTCAAAATAACTTTCTTCAATTTCTTCCTGAAGGTAGTCCAGTCGGTCTTCGTCTGATGAAAAAGATTTTAATTTTTGAACTTCTGCTTTTGATAGAGAAAACAATACTCCTAAATATGCCATAATTTTTTTCCAGCTTACTGCCAACTTGTTTATATAAGTACTTTTAGTGTTTTTATACTAACGATATGGAGGTATAATAGCACTTTTTTTCAAATATAAACAAATTTAAAATTGCAAGAGCTTAATGTAAAAGTTCTTAAAAAGGGATATATAATCGCTTTACTTTATTGTTCTAGCTTCCTAACTTTTTTCTGTAAAATAGTTGACAAAAATTAGCACAAAAACTGGAACAATAATTAAACCACTAACAAAGTTCAGTAGAGAAATCCAGCCAGTTAATTCGTTTCCGCCTTCAGAAATGAGAAGTAATTCGCCCAAAGGTCCTTTAGAAAATATTGTATTATAAACAAAATTCCAGCCTAAATGAAGACCAAAAGGAAGTAGTATAGATTTGGTTTTTGAAAAAGCCCAAGCCCAAGCATATCCCATTAACCCTGTTCCAATGAAGACTAAAATCATTCCCATGATGTTTCCTAAAACACCATAAGAAAACCAATGATAGATTCCGAATGCAATAGCAGAAATCAAAATGCTTTTTTTTGATCCTATTTTTTGAATGAGGATATATAATAAAGCTCCGCGAAAAACTAGCTCTTCTGTCAGTACCGATTTGAAATCCCACCAAAATGATTTTAAAATTATTTTGGCTGTTATGTTTTCATTAAAAACCCAAACCGATGATTTTAGATATGCTTCTAAATATTGAACGAGAATGCAGAGTATTCCAGTAAAGAAAAAACCAATTAAGAATTGTTTTATCCTTTTGGTTATTGGTAAAAAACCTAGGGCTAAAATATTTTTCTTTTCTATATAATATAATAGCAACCATGAAATAGCAATTAGAACTAAAATACCAATCATTTTATCTGTTTTAATTATACTTAATCAGTTTACATAAGTTGTTAAAAACAAAAAACTCCCAATATATATTGAGAGTTTTGTAGTTATTAATCCACCTTTTTAAATACTAGTAAGGTTTTATCAGGATTTAAAAGCGTTAATCGGTTATTAGCAATTGTGTAAGAAATAGTACTTGCTAAAGCTTTTGTAAACTCTTGTTCTTTATCGATACCCTTAGCACATAACATTTCTGTTGAAGCAATATTGGTAAATCGAATTTTAGTTCTTTCAGAAAATAGTTTACCCGTAATTCTGTTGCATCCAGATGTTCCCATAAACCTATTTTCTGCAGCATTTATTTCTATATATGGCAACTCTTTACCAAAATCGTCTTTGTTAACTTTTACACCGTTCATTTCTTCTAAAGCCCAAATATCATGTAGGCGGTAATTGGTAATGTATTGTCCGCATCCTTCTAAGGTTGTAAACTCCGTTTCTTTTCCTTTTTTGAGCTTTAAAGTTACCGAATAAGGAAATGATTTACCCGACATTGCATTGATACATTCCATTTGAATGATTTCTATTTTAAGAGCAGCCAATTCGGTATGTAAAGTATACATTTTTACATTGTTGTCTTGCGCATAAATGGGTTCTGTATGCGGAGTGAAAATTGAGTCGGTAGGTGTTTTGAAGGTGATCATCTTGTCAGAAATTGTCACACTCCAAAAAGGTTCAACACCATGCCCCTTAAAATAAGCGTCAGTTATAAGCTGTTTGTTAACTGAAGCTTTTATTTGGGTAATAGAATCGGTAGCAACTGAGTTTTCTGGTGTTTTATCCTTTTCTTTTTTATTAGAACAAGACACGACTATTAAACATATGCTAAGTAGAATTGGAAGATAGTTTTTCATATTATTCTGTTTTTTTAAATCGCATTATTGGTACTTCGTTAATTTGTAAGTTTAGTTTACCTTCTTCATCAATGCTAAACTTGTTAACTTTTTCGATAGTGTTTAAAAACACCTGTTCACCTTGTCCACAATACATCATGGTTGATGGCCCCGGATCACTAAATGAAATAGATTCGTGATCTAATGTATACGAAGCAGAATATCCGTTACAACTATTATTTCCTTCAACTTTTTGGGTTTCTTTGTTAAAAGAGATAGTAGGTTTTTTGTCAGGATACAAGCCTTGAAAAGCAATTCGAGGTCCTGAAATATATTCTAACTCCCAAGTAGCTTCGTAAAGTTTATTATTGTTCGCATTTTTTAACGAAGCACAAGAAAAAGAAATTAAAGTGAATACAAAAAGTGTTATGAAAATGTTTTTTTTCATTATTAGTGGTTTATAGTTTTATTGATTTTTAGTTTTTTTCCGAT